>Ga0008836_100032_pt1 | contig 190467 bp, 188 predicted proteins | sample HotLakConsUCCR28_FD_62214 | JGI IMG/M metagenome (GOLD analysis project Ga0008836, IMG submission 62214) | Hypersaline microbial mat communities from Hot Lake, Washington, USA - Hot Lake Consortium UCC-R28 (Hybrid Assembly) ... | reverse complement strand
CGACGGCCCGACGATCGACACGAACTCGCCTTGCCCGATCGTCAGCGAGACATCGTCCAGCGCCTCCGTCCCATCGGGAAACCGCATCGATACACGGTCGAACGACAGCGACACGTCGCGAGGTGCCGTTCCCGGGGAGGAGCTGTCTGCCGGACTTTCGGATTTCGCCCTGGCTGCCTGAACTGTCATCGGTAAGCTACTCTCTCTGTCTCAATGCGGCGGTCAGAAACGGGTGGCCGAGAAGGGGCTCAAATCGATCCGCGGCGTGCTTCCGGCCATGAGGCTCGCCACATGTCGGCCCGTCGGCCCGCCCGAGCAGATGCCGACATGCTGGTGCCCGAAGGCGAAGACGGTATTGGCAAAACGGGGCGACCGATCGATGACCGGCAGGCTGTCGGGCAGGCAGGGGCGATGTCCCATCCACTTCGACTGTTCCTTCGTGTTCAGATCCGGGAACATCTCCACGGCAATGCCAGCGAGCTTGTCAGCGCGCGCATAGTTCGGCGCGGCCTTCAGCCCGGCCAGTTCGACGGTGCCGGCGATGCGCAGTCCGCAATCCATAGGATTAACGAAAACGCTGCGCTTGTTCCACATCACCGTGCGGTTGGCCTCGATCTGGGGGTCGGCGAAAGTGACGTGATAACCGCGCTGTGTCTCCAGCGGCACCGCGGCGCCGAGCTTGCGCGCGAGCGGCGACGACCAGGCACCGGCAGCCAGCACCAGCCTGTCGACGGGAAGCTTGCCCGCCGAGGTTTCCAGAGCGAGGGGCCCCTGAGGCCCGATCTCGACATCCTGGACCTCGGCCTTGACGATGGTGCCGCCGTTGCGCTCCAACTGATCGGCAATCGCGCGCACCAGAAGGTGGGGGTCGATGGTCGAGCCGTTCTCGGGCGCGAAGATGCCGAGGTCGAAGCGCCTGTTCAAGGCCGGCTCGAGCTGGCGAATCTCGCTGCCGCCAATTTCCTCCATGGCCGCGCCGAGGTTGCGGCGAAGGTCGAGCGACCATTTCGCCGCCTGCAGCTCCTCGTGGTTCTCGTAGATGTAGAGGCACCCGTTGCGGCGGATCAGCCGCCTGAACATGTCGCCTTCGAGGATGTCGGCATAATCGTCGAACACTGTCTCCATCAGCGCGCGCATGGCGGTCGCCACACGAATTGCCTCCTCGCGGCTGGCATGGCGCAGGAACCGCAGCAGCCAAGGCGTGAGCCAGGGCAGGTAGGACCAGCGGATCGTTAGCGGTCCGAGCGGATCGACGAGCCAGCCCGGCACCTTCTTCATCATGCCCGGCATCGCCACCGGCAGGACCGCGCTGGGCGAGATCGAGCCAGCATTGCCGAAGGAGGTTCCAAACCCCGGATCGAGGCGATCGACGATGGTGACGGAAAATCCCTCGCGCTGGAGAAAGGCAGCCGAACTCACGCCCACGATGCCGGCGCCGATGACGGTGACGTGTCCCTTGCTGCCGCTCATATCCGGGCCCTCATCGCTGTGGTTTCCTGGCACGGTCTATTCGGCGAAGAGATAGGTCTTGCCCGCGACGGGGACCCAGCCGGGTTCCTTCCAGGCTATCATCTTGCCTGGATTGAGCAGGCCCTTGGGGTCGGCCTGCTTCTTGAAGGCGAGTTGTGCCGGGTTGGTCTTCTTCATGCCGCCTTCCTCGAGCGTCACGCGGTGCGGATTGAAGACCGGCAGGCCGATTTCGGTTTCGAGGATGCCGATGATCTCCTCCAGTCGCTCGTTGGACGTATAGCGTACGATCGGGATGCCGACAGGCGACACCACGCCATCGAACCGCGTGAACTCGAAGTGTAGCTGCAACTCGTCGCCAAACCGCTGATTGAGCTCGCTCAGCTTTTCGAACATCACCGGCCGCGGGATCATCATCTGGATATAGGTGATCGTCGGGTCGACGCGCAGCGCGCGCAGCGTCGTGTGGTTCCAGGCAAGCTCGAAGGCCGCGGGAAGCCTGGCGCCTTCGGGCAGTTGGTCGTAGCGCAGGCGCAGCGTCGCGCCGTCGAAGCCTTCCACCACCTCTTCCAGACGCGGCAGCGTCTCGCGCGAGACGGTTATGGCCAGCATCGCTTCCTGGTCGTCGAGGTGCGGGCGGTGACGCAGGAAATAGCGCGCGGCGATCGGCGCCTCGAAATTCGACAGCATGCGCTTGCAGATGGTGTCGTCGTCGCCGACGGCCAGCGCAAGGCGGCACGAGTTCTCGAACGTATCCACGCCGACGATCACGTCGATCCAGTCGGTCGACGGGTCGGCCGGCATCTCGACTTCGAGGATCACGCCGTTGACGCCATAGGCATGCGCCGCCTTGCTGATCTCCTGCGGGCCGACCAGATCGATGATGCGGGGCGTCTCCTCCATGGTGGCAAGGCGCAAGCGGCGGATGTTGGCCGGATTGCGCAGCCCGCCCCAGCGGATGGCACCGACGCCGCTCGATCCGCCAGCGACGAAGCCCGCGATGGTGGCCGTCCCCGTCGTCGAGGGGAACAGGCGGATCTCCTTGCCCTGCGCGCGCAACGCATGCTCGATGTGCTCGATCACGGTGCCGCCCTGGGCCACGAAATAGTCGTCGCCGATCTCGGTGATCTGGTCGAGATGCTTCATGTGCAGGACGACGCCGCCCGAAAGCGGCATGGCCTGGCCATAATTGCCCGTACCCGCCCCGCGTGTCGTCACCGGCACGTCATGCTTCCAGCAGGTCGCGAGCACCTCAACCACCTCCTCGACGGAGCGCGGCGCGACGACGAAATCGGCCTTCACGTTCTGGAGCTGGTCCTTCAGGATCGGGCTGTACCAGTAGAAGTCGCGGCTCTTCTGGAGCACGGTGTTGGGATTGTCATCGATATCGAGATGGCTCAGCGCATCGCGGCAGGCGGCAATATTGGCAATCATGGAAGCTCCACCGCGAAAAGATCGCGCAGATTGAAGGACACGGGCTCGACGGGCAGCCCCGCGCGCAGCACCATCCGGTCGCAGGGCGAGACGCTCATGAGGTCGAGCAGGTCGTTCACGTCGAAAATGACCAGATCCGCCACGGCCCCGGCCGTCAGCACGCCCGGCGTCGCGAAGCCGCAGGCCTCGGAAGCGCTGCGGAACTGGCGGACCAGCCACGCACCGATTTCCGTGTCGAGATGGGCAGAGCGCACGGCCGAGCGGAACACCTCGACCATGTCGTAGTCCCCGAAAGGGTAGAACGGGTCCTGGACGTTGTCGGAGGCGAAGTGGATCGAGGCGCCCGCCGCCTGCAGTTCCCGGGCAGCCGTGATGCCGCGCCGAACGGGCGTGGCGCCCGGTGACCGGTCCTGAAGGAACAAATTCGTCAAGGGAAGCGAGACGACATGCACGCCCGTCTCCGCCACCTTGCCGATGATGCGGTCGCGGTCCGAGGTCGGCATGGTGCTGAGCGAACAGCAATGACCCGCCACGACCGTGCCTGAAAATCCCGTCCGCAGCATGCTGTCGCAGATGAGTTCCAGTGCCTGGGCTGACGGGTCGAGCGTCTCGTCGACATGGAAGTCGACGTCGAGACCGGCGTCCCCGGCGGACCGGAACAGGGCATCGAGGCGTTCAGCCGTCGCGGTGCGGGGTGCGATGAACGCACCGAGCACGCCATTCATGGCCTTGAGCTGGCGGCAGCGCTCGACATAGTCGTCTGCCTCGTCGACCCGCTCGATCGACATCAGCGCGACGGCCTGCATCTCGATGCGGCCCTGCCACTCCCGGCGCAGCGCATCGAAGACCTGCCATGCGGCGGTCTCATCGGGCATGGTCGGCGTGTCGAGATGGGTGCGCACGGCCGAGCTACCGTGCCGGTAGGCGCGCTCCAGCGCCTTTGACATGCGGGCATGCAGGTCGGCGGCGGTCCAGTTGACGGCATCCGCGCCCGACAGCTTCACCGCATCCAGGAGCCCGCCGGCCGGAATGCCGGTCCTGCGGACGATATAGGCCTTGTCGAGATGGACATGGGAATCGACGAAGGTGGGCAGCACGATGCGCCCGCCAAGATCGATCTGGCGACCCTCACCGGCATCCGCCGACAGCGTGCCGTCCCGAGCTATGCCGAAATCGATCGAAACGAGCCCCGCGGCCTCATCCCGCTCGCGCACGACAAACCCTTCGGCAAGCCCCTCAGGGATGCGCGCATTGATGAAGCGGAGGCTCTCCACCTTGTCGGGAAGGGGGAAGTTCATGCACGCGCCCCGAACGGGATCGCATGGCGCGATACTTCCTCGATCAACGTGGCGTAGCGCGCAGCCGCATGATCGACCAGTGCCTTGCCGATCTCGGACGTCGCGGCGGCGGCGTTGCCGGCCGCGCCATCGGCATTCAGATCCTGCATGGTCCAGCCGGCCGAAACCGGTCCGAGCAGACGCAGGACCGAATTGGTCTCGGCGACCGCGCGCGACGCCGGCACGAAATTCTTCGCCTTTTCCATCTTCACGAGCTCGGGGCGGAAATGCAGCATGGCGGCTGTCTCCACGAGGCCGCCATGGACTCCGTCCCGCAACTCGTTCTCGCTGACGATTCCTGTGGGATAGCCCATGCTCATCCAGCCCGCGCTGACGCAGAACATCGCTTCCTCGATCCGCAACTGACGGATGACGAGCTGCAGCACCGGCACGTTGCCGCCATGTGCGTTGAGCAGCACGAGCCGGCGCACGCCCGTCCGCGCCACGCTGCGGCCGATCTGCATCAGCACCGACTGAAGTGTCGGTCCGTCGAGGGTCAGCACGCCCGGAAAGCCGAGATGTTCGTCGGATTTGGCGACCGTGACGGTCGGCAGAACCAGAGCGGTCGCATCGTTCACGCGCCGCGCCGCTTCGAGGGCCATGCCCTCGGCCAGCGCCGCGTCGGTGTTGAGCGGCAGATGGGGGCCATGCTGCTCGATTGCGCCCACCGGCAGGAGGGCGACCGTGGTTTCATCCACGATCGCCTCGAGATCAGGTGCCGTCAATTCGCTCCAGATATGAAAAGCCATGAAGAATCCGACTATCGAGCATTCGTTCGTTAAACGTGACAAGAATGTGGGGGCGGGTCAACCCGAACTTTTCGGCCATCCCTCCCCAATCCTTCCCGGCCAGCGTATCGCCGCAGGAGGCGGCCCCCGCCCCTGCGCCGAATGCGCTGTCGAAAGCACTGCCGCCCGATCTCCCCATCCATGATACGCTTGTCGTTGAAAGCGGGAGCGGGGCAGGCTAAGGGCTCGTGACGAGAGATTGAGTTCAACCCTGAGCGCAGATCTCCATGACAGGACAAGAATACAACCGCAGCGCGCCTTACCATTGTTGCGCCGGTGCCCCGGGGGCGGTGATAGCGTGAACATGCACGATCTGCTCGACAAGGACGACAAGGAGGTGTCGCTCACCTTCGGCAAGGGGTTGTCCGTCGTCATGGCATTTGAAGGCCGCACCCGTGAACTGACGATTTCCGAGATTGCGGCGAAGGTCAATCTCAACCGCGCCGTCACGAGAAGGCTGGTCCGCACGCTGGAACAGCTGGGATTTGTCAGCCACGAGCGGGGCCGCTATCAGCTGACGCCGCGGGTGCTGCGCTTCACGCGCGGGTTCCTGGAGACGCGCAGCATCCCGCAGGTGGTGCAGCCGGTGCTGCGCAACGTCTCGCATGAGATCGGGGAATCGGTTTCGTTTGCGATGCAGGACGGCGACGAGGCGGTCTATGTCGCACATGCCTTCGTCCCGAGCCGTTTCAGTCTCAACATGGTGACGGTGGGCAGCCGCGTGCCCTTCGCCCCGACGGCGATCGGGCGGGCCATCCTGGCCTTCCTCGATGAACCCGAGCGGGCAGCGATCCTCGACCGGCTGGGCTGGACCCCCTACACGCCGCACACCGTGGTGCAGCGGCAGGCCTTCACCGACCTCCTGGACTCGATCCGCTTGCGCGGCTTCGCTTTCAGCGAATCCGAATATGTGCAGGGCGTGAGCTCCATCGCCCTGCCGGTTTTCGACCGCGGCTCGCGGGTGATCGGGGCGGTCTCCATCATCTTTCCACAGGGGCAGTATACCGAAGCTGAACTCCATGAGCGGATCGTCAGCAAGCTGCATCGGTGTGCAACCGACATCGGCGCTGTCTTCTGATCGGCATGCCCGCGGCGCCTTGGGTTTGACTTTTGTCAGCCGCCCCGAATATTGTCCAAGCTCCGTAACGGAGACGGATGAGGCACGATGCTGCGCGCGACGGACCAGATCATACACAAGGCAGCCTGGCTCTATTACACGCACAATCTCCGGCAGGATGAGGTCGCCCGCCGGCTGAGCATCTCGCGCGCCTCCGTGGCGACCTATCTGCGCAAGGCCCGCGAAACGGGCATCGTCAGCATCTCCGCATCCACCCAGCTTTTCCAGGATGACGCGCTGGCGCGCCGGCTGGAGGATGCGCTGTCGCTGGAGACGGTGTGGATCGTGCCGGAAGACAAACATGCTCTCGATCCGGCCGTCGAGATCCCGGTGGTGGCCGCGGGCGCCTTCATCGAACTGGTGGAACGCGGCAACCGCGTCGGGGTCGCCTGGGGAAAAACCGTCTACCGCATCGCCGATGTGATGAACTATGCCGATATCCAGGATGTCACCGTCTTCCAGCTTTGCGGCAATCTGGGCACGCCGTATGATTACCGGCCCGACCAGTGCACCATGGAAATCGCCCGGCGGCTGAACGCGCAGGGGATCAATCTCTACGCGCCGCTGGTGATGAGTTCCGAAGCGCTGGCCACCGCCATCCGCGCCGAGCCGGTGATCGCCGATCAGCTCGATGCCATGCGCCATTGCGATCTCGCTCTCTACTCGGTCGGCAGCGTGAACAAGGACAGCCATATCGTCAGCTGCGGCGCGGTGACAGTCGAGGAACTCGAGATCCTGGCGAGGCAGGGCGCGACGGGTGTCATCGGCGGCCAGGCGATCGATGCGGCGGGCCAGTTCCTGGACTGCGGCTACAACCGGAGGCTGATCTCGACCGATCTCGACACCATCCGCGCCATACCCAAACGCATGATGGTGGTGAGCGAAGACCACAAATTCGAAGCTCTCGTCGCCGCCCTTCGCGGCGGCTTCGTGTCCCATCTGGTGATTTCGGCGGCCATGGGCCATCGTCTCCTCGCGCAGTGGGGCGCGTGAGCCAACTCTTCTCCAGCACGAACCGGAAGCCATGCAAAACCTGTACGACCAGACCGAAGCCGACCGCCTCATCGCCGATTATTCGAAGCGAGGCGTCAATGCCGACCTTGCCTTGCGCGTCTACACGACGCGGCTTTTGGGAGGCGAGCCGCGGCTCGTCCTCCATGGCGGCGGCAACACCTCGGTCAAGACCGAGATGACCGACCTGATCGGCGAGACCTGGCCGGTCCTGTGCGTGAAGGGTTCGGGCTGGGACATGGGCACCATCGAGCCTGCCGGCCTGCCGGCGGTCAAGCTTGCGCCGCTCCTGAAGGCACGCAGGCTCAACGTGCTGGCCGATGAGGACATGGTGGCGCTGCAGCGCGGCAATCTGATCGACCCGGGCGCACCCAACCCGTCGGTCGAAACGCTGCTGCATGCCTTCCTGCCGCACCGCTTCGTCGACCACACCCATTCGACCGCGATCCTGGCGCTGGTCGACCAAGACGACAGCCAGGCGATCTGCGAGACCGTCTATGGCAAGCGGCTGGGCTTCGTGCCCTTCATCAAGCCGGGCTTCGACCTGGCTAGGGTAGCTGGCGAAATCTTCGACGCCGATCCCTCCATGGAAGGCCTGATCCTCGACAAGCACGGCATCTTCACCTTCGGCGACACCGCGCGGCAAGCCTATGACCGGATGATCGACTTCGTCACCATGGCTGAGGAACATGTCGCGCGGGCAAAACGCAAGCCCTTCGTGGCCGCCGCGCTTCCCGCCGATCTGGCCCTGCCCGCAGAGATCGCGCCGATGCTGCGCGGGGCCGTCGCCGTGGCAAAACCTGGCAAGCGTTATGACCGCATGGTCTCCCACTTCCGCACCTCGGACGCCATCCGGGCGCTGACCGACGCGGAAAATGTCGAGGCGCTAGCGGCTCGTGGTGTCTCCACGCCGGATCTGTCGATCCGCATCAAGACCGGCCCCGTGGTCCTGCCCGCGCCCGAGCGCGGCGCGATCGGCGACTATCGCAAGCAGATCGAGGCCAGCGTAGGCGCATATGCGGCGAGCTACACCGACTATTTCGAGACCAACGACGCCCGCGACGATGTCCGCCGCGTCATGCTTGACCCCATGCCGCGACTGGCGCTGGTGCCGGGTCTCGGCATGTTCGGCCTCGGGCGCAGCCTGAAGGAAGCCCGCGTCGCCGCCGATGTCGGCGAGATGTGGGTCGAGGCGGTGCGTGGCGCCGAAACCGTCGGCACGTTCTCGCCTGTGTCGAAGGCCGATCTTTTCGACCTCGAATACTGGTCGCTGGAACAGGCCAAGCTGGCCGGCAACAAGCCCAAGCCGCTGACCGGACAGATCGCGGTCGTCACCGGCGGCGCCGGCGCCATCGGCGCGGCCACCGCACGCCTGTTTGCAAGCCAGGGCGCCCATGTGGCGGTTCTCGACCTCGATGGCGAGGCCGCTGTGAAGGTGGCGTCCTCGGCGGGCAACGATGCGATCGGGCTGGCGTGCGACGTCACCGACCCTGTTTCGGTGGCTGCCGCGCTACAGGCGGTCGTCGAAGCCTATGGCGGGCTCGATATCCTCGTCTCCAATGCAGGTGCCGCCTACCAGGGCGCCATCGGTACGCTCGACGATGCGCTCCTGCGCAAGAGTTTCGAACTGAACTTCTTTGCCCACCAGACGCTGGCGAAGGCTGCTGTCAGGATCATGCTGGAGCAGGGCACTGGCGGGGCGTTGCTGTTCAACGCATCCAAGCAGGCGGTCAATCCCGGTGCCGATTTTGGTGCCTATGGGTTGCCCAAGGCGGCGACCCTGTTCCTGTCGCGCCAGTACGCGCTCGAATATGGCCGCTTCGGCATCCGTTCTAACGCCGTCAACGCCGACCGCATCCGCTCGGGGCTGCTCAATCCGGAACTGATCGAGAGCCGTTCGAAGGCCCGTGGCGTCAGCGTCGAGGACTACATGGCCGGCAACCTGCTCGGCGTGGAAGTCACCGCCGACGACGTGGCGCAGGCCTTCCTGCACCACGCGCTGGCCGACAGGACCACCGCCGACGTGACGACCGTGGATGGCGGCAACATTGCAGCGGCCCTGCGCTGAGCAGCTGGGTCATGCTCCTTGAGGAAAGGTTACTGCCATGAATGTGGGCGACAAGCACTTCACGACCATCTGGCTCAATGAGGACGGACGCGCCGTCGACATCATTGACCAGCGCTGGCTGCCGCATGAATTCCGCGTGGTCACCCTGTCGAGCCTTGACGATTTCGCGACCGCCATCCGTGACATGTGGGTGCGCGGCGCGCCGCTGATCGGTGTCACCGCCGCCTATGGCATGGCGTGGCAGATGAGCGAGGATGCCTCCGACGCCGCCCTGTCCAACGCCTATGACGTTCTCCACGAGACCCGGCCCACCGCGATCAATCTGCGCTGGGCGCTCGATGCGATGCGCGCCCTGCTGTCTCGGCTGCCGGAGGCGAGCCGCGCGGAGGCGGCCTACCGCAAGGCATCGGAGGTGGCGGCCGAGGACATCGAGATCAACCGCGCCATCGGCCGGAACGGGCTCGCCATCATCCGCGAGATCGCGGCGCGCAAAAAGCCCGGCGAACCGGTGAACATCCTCACCCATTGCAATGCCGGCTGGCTGGCCACCGTCGATTACGGCACCGCCACGGCGCCGATCTATCTGGCCACGGAGGCCGGTATCCCGGTTCACGTCTATGTCGACGAGACCCGCCCCAGGAACCAGGGCGCGCAACTGACGGCATGGGAAATGGCCGGGCATGGCGTGTCGCACACGCTGATCGTCGACAATGCCGGCGGCCATCTGATGCAGCATGGCCATGTCGATCTGGTGCTGGTGGGCACCGACCGCACGACGGCCCATGGCGACGTCTGCAACAAGATCGGCACCTATCTCAAGGCGCTGGCGGCCAAGGACAACGGCGTGCCCTTCTATGTCTGCCTGCCATCGCCGACCATCGACTGGACGGTGCGAGACGGCATCAGGGAAATTCCCATCGAGGAACGCAGCGGCGACGAGGTGTCGCTGGTGTGGGGCAAGACGGCCGAGGGCAAGGTCACCCAGGTGCGCATTTCGCCGGAAGCCTCGCCCGCCGGCAATCCGGCATTCGACGTCACGCCCGCGCGCCTGGTCACCGGGCTGATTACCGAACGCGGCATGGCGGAAGCCTCCGCAGAGGGGCTCGCCCGGCTGTTTCCCGAGCGACAGGCAGCCGAATAGCGATTGGCGATTGGGAACTGCCCCTGCAGTCCAGCGGCGGGCCTAGAGATCCGGCACCAGTCTCTGCAGCAGGGCATCGATCTTGCGGCCGGAAATGGCGGCGTTGGCCAGCACATCCTCGATCGTGTCGGGCTGCTGATCCGGTCCACCGGTGGCCGCATTGGTAATGGCCGAGATGCCGATCACCTTCATGCCCGCATGGACGGCGGCGATGGTCTCGGTGACGGTCGACATGCCGACCGCATCCCCGCCGGTCGAGCGAAAGTAGCGCCGCTCGGCGCTCGTCTCGAGTGACGGGCCGGACAGCCCGATATAGATGCCCTCATGGACGGCGATACCGGCATCCTTTGCCGCCGCGCGTGCCTTGGCCAGGAGATCGGGATCGTAGGCGCGCGACAGGTCGGGAAAGCGCAGCCCGATGGCGTCGTCATTCGGACCGGTCAGCGGATTGACGCCGGTGAAGTTGAGATGGTCCGAGATCAGCATCACCTCGCCCGCCCCGTAATCCGGGTTGAGACCACCCGCGGCATTCGTGACGATGAGCGTGCGGGCGCCGAGCCGGCCGAGAAGATACACCGCCAGCGCGATGTCGCGGGGAGACCAGCCTTCATAGAGATGCAGCCGGCCTTCCATGATCGCCACGCGCTTCCCGTAGAGCCGGCCGATGACCAGTTGCCCCTTGTGCCCGGGTGCGGTGGAAACGGGAAATCCCTCGATCTCGCCATAGGGAATGACCAGCGGCTCCTCGACGGCGGTCGCCAGATGCCCGAGCCCGGAACCGAGGATCATCGCGATCTCGACGGGCGCGCCGATCCTGTCGGCAATCGAGCCATGGGCGGCATCGAGCCGTGCCAGTTGGGACTGCGTCATTCCTGTCGTCTCCAAAAATCGTTCAATTGTGTTCAGGCGATCGATGCCTTGACCCGCGGCGCCAGTTCGCGGACCTCGGCGAGCACATCACCGAGCACGATGCCCGTCAGTTCGCGCTCCCTGACCACTTGTTTGCCGCCGACAAAGACGTGGCGGACATCGGATTTGTTGGTCGAAAACACCGCATGGGTCAGCGGATCGAACAGCGGCACGGCATGCGCGCGATCCAGATCGATCATGATGAAATCGGCCGCCTTGCCGATCTCCAGCGAACCGATGCGGTCGGCGACGCCGAGCGTCTCGGCGCCGGCAAGCGTGGCCATCCTCAGCGCCTGGGCCGTCGAGACCAGCCGCGCATCTTTCCTGACGCCCTTGTGCAGCATGGCGGCCAGCCGCAAGGCGAGCCACAGGTCGAGGTCGTTGCCCGACACAGCGCCGTCGGTGCCCAGCGACACCGTGATGCCTGCATCCAGCATTTCGGGGATCGGCGCGACGCCGGAGGCGAGCTTGAGATTGGAGACCGGGTTGTGGGAGGGCCTGGCGCCGGTGCGCGCGAGGATCGCGATTTCCTCTTCGTCGAGATGCACGCAATGGGCCAGCACCGCGCGCTCGTCGAGCAGGCCGAGATGGTCGAGATGGCGGATCACCGAGCGGCCGTAGCGATTGGTGATGTCCTCGACCTCGGCGCGGGTCTCGGCGGCATGGGTGCAGAACAACCCCCCGAAGCGGTCGGCCAGCTTGCGTGATCGCTGCAGGTTCTCCGGCGAAACCGTGTAGGTGCCGTGCGGCAGGATCGCCGGCATGACGTCGTCGGCGTCCGCGAAATCTTCGAAGAAGCGCTCGGCCTCAGTGAAACGTTCCTCGACGCTCTGGCCGGTGACGCCAGGCGGGTCGAAGATGATGCCGCCGGTCGAGATGCGAACGCCGATTTCGCGCGCCGCCCTGACCGTCTCGTAGGGGTGCCAGAACATGTCCATGACCGTCGTGACGCCGCTCAGCGTCATCTCGGCCAGGCCCAGCACCGAGCCGAGATGGGTGGTCCGCGGGTTGAGGATCGCGGCCTCCGCCTTCCACACTGTCTGCAGCCAGGGCTCAAGCGGCAGGTCCTCGACAAGCCCGCGAAAGAGCGTGCTGGCGATATGGCAGTGGGTGTTGATCAGCCCGGGCATGACCAGCATGCCATGCCCGTCGATGACCGTCTTCGCGTTCGCTGCCACGTCCCCCAACTCCGCGTCCGGCCCGATGGCGGTGATTTTGCCGTCATCCACCACCATCGTCGCGCCATCGAACTGCGTTCCCGCCGTATCCGCCGTCAGGATCGTCGCGTGTTGGATCACCAGATTTGTCATGTCGGGTCTCCTAGTATCGGGCCTGGCGCGACTTGCGCCACCAGGACAGCCCGATCAGCACGGCAAGTGTCGCGAGATAGGGCATCATGTCGGTAAATTGCTGCGGGGCACCGAAACCTTGCACGCGGAACGACAGGCTGTCCACCGAGCCGAAGATCACGGCAATGGCCAGAATGGCCAGCGGATTGCCGCGTGTCAGCAGCACCGCGACCACGGCGATCCAGCCGCGCCCGGCACTCATGTTCTCGACGAACAGCGTCACATTGGCGATCGAGAGCTGGGCGCCGGCCAGGCCGCACAACATCCCGCAGCCGATCAGCGCGTAGAGCCGCACGATCCGAGGATCGACCCCGCCGGCCACCAGTCCCGCCGGGTTCTCGCCCGCCGCGCGCATCCGAAGCCCGAGACGGTGGTGGGCGAAGAAGAGCGACATCAGCACCGCAACCACCAGCGACAGATAATAGAGGATCGACTGGCCGCTGAAGAGTTGCCCGATGACCGGGATGTCGCGGATGATCGGGATATGGATCATCTCGAAGCCGCGAATGGCGGGATCGCGGAACGCGCCCGAAATGCCGAACAGGGCACTCAGCAGGTAGATCGTCAGCCCCGCCGCCAGGATGTTGATGGCGATCGACACGACGATCGGATCGCCTGGCCGGCGCAGGTGAAACTCGGCGAAGATCAGCGCCATCACCACGCCGCCCGCCATCGCCGCAAGCGCCCCCATCCAGGGTGAGCCGAAGAAGAAGGCGCCGACCACCGCGCAGAAGGCTCCGGTGAGGACGAAGCCCTCGAGCCCGATGTTGAAGACGCCGGCCTTTTCGCACAGCGCACCGCCCAGCGCCGCCAGGAGGATCGGTGTCAGGAAACGCGGGATCGACTGAAGCAGCGCGGGGTCGAGCAGGACGTCAAGGGCGATCATCCGCGCCTCCCCTGGCCGAGCCGGCAAGATTGACCACCGCCAGCCGGCTGGCCACGAACAGGATGATGAAGGCCTGCATGATCAGCCCGATCTCCTTCGGAATGCCGGCGGTCCGTTCCATGCCGGCCGAGCCCGTCTGCAAGGCGGCGAAGAAGAAGCCCGACAGCGGCACCGCCCATGGCACCATGCCCACCATCAGCACGGCGATGATGCCGGTCCAGGCATAAAGCGGCTGCACCAGCATCCCGTCGGCGAAGCGGTAATGCACGCCGAACACGGCGATGGCGCCCACGAGCCCGGCGATCGCACCGCTCATGGCGAGCGTCTGGAAGACCAGCCGCTTGACCGGCAGGCCCGAGGCGCGCGCGAAGTCCGGCGCCAGGCCGTTCATGCGAGCGCGATAGCCGGGCACCGTCTTGTGGGCATAGACCACGGTGAGCACCGCCACGAGCACGATCAGCAATATCCCCATGTCGAGCCGGGTGTTGGGGAAGTTCGGCAGCCAGGCCTCCGTCGGCACCATGTGGGTCTGCGGCAGCCCGGCGGCGCGGTCGCGGAAGGGGTGGCCGACGAGATAGGAGGTGATGTAGCGGGCGGGATAGTTGAGCAGCAACGACCCGATCAGCAGCGGGACGCCCAGATAGACCTGCAGCACACCCGAAAGCATCGCCCAGAGCGCCCCTCCGGTCATGCCGGCGAGGATGCCTGCCACCAACACCAGGGGACCGGGCCCCGGCATGTAGATGCCGACCAGCGCGGCGACGATGCCGCCGACCACCAGCTGGCCCTCGCCGCCAATGTTGTAGAGCCCGGCGCGAAAGCTGATCAGCACCGCCAGCGCGATGCCGATGATCAGCGCGGAGCGGCCGATGGTGGTCATCAGATAGGCGTTGTTGCGGCCCCCGAAAGCGCCGTTGAAGAAGCCCGACAAGCCCGCGTCGAGCGAGGCGCCGACCAGGAGCATGAGGATCAGCAGGATCGCGAAGAGCCAGCCGACGACGCCGATCCAGGGCCCGAGTCGCGCTGTGAAATTCCGGTCCATGAAATCCATCAGGCCGCTCCCTGCGTGGATGCGGTCCGAGAGCGGCTGGTCATCATCGCGCCGATCTCGAAACGGTCCGCCGTCGCGGCTGTGAAGCTGCCGGCAATCCTGCCTTCGAACATCACCAGGATGCGGTCGGCGAGCGTCAGGATTTCGTCGAGCTCCGTGGAGACCAGCAGGATGGCATGGCCGTCGTCGCGCATCCGCACCAGTTCGTCATGAATGAACTCGATGGCGCCGATATCCACACCCCAAGTCGGGTTTTCGGCAATCACCAGCGGCGTGCGGCGCGACAGCTCGCGCCCGACGACCAGCTTCTGCTTGTTGCCGCCCGACATGGACGAGGCTTTGGCGAAGGGGCCGGCGACCTTGATGCGGTAGCGCTCGATCAGTTCGCCCGCAAATTCGTTGATCGCGGAACCGAGCTGGAACAGCCCGCGGCGAAAGCGCTGCTGCAGCTCCCGCCCGATCAGCGCGTTCTCGGAGACCCGCGCCTCGAGCGCCAGCCCGACACGCTGGCGATCGGTCGGAATGTAGCTCAGTCCCAGCGCGCGGCGCTGCGAAACGTCCCGGCCGGCGATATCCTGCGACAGAAGGCCGGCCTTGCCGGCCGCAAACGGCCGCAATCCGACAAGCGCCTCGATGAGTTCGACCTGTCCGTTGCCGGCCACTGCCGCGATGCCGACGATCTCGCGTTCGCTGACGGTGAAGCTGATGGGTCCGATCCTGCGGCCGGAACCCTTGATTTCGAGGTTTTCGACGGTGAGCACCGGTGCCCCCGGCTGATGCGGCGCCCGCGCGCGCGGCTCGGGCAATTCGCCGCCGATGATGCCGTGCGCAATCTCGGACTTGCTGGTTTCGCCGAGCGGGCTCGACGCGACCAGCTTGCCGCCCCGCATGACGCTCACGCGATCGGCGACACGCATCACCTCGTCCAGCTTGTGGGTGATCAGCACGATGGCTTTTCCTGCCGCCTTGAAGTTTTCTAGGATCGAAAACAGGCTTTCGGTTTCCTGCGGGGTCAGCACGGCGGTCGGCTCGTCGAGGATGAGCAGTTCGGCCTCGCGATAGAGCACCTTGAGTATCTCGACCATCTGCCTTTCGGAGACCGACAGCGCCTCGACCCTGGCGTTCAGCTGCATGCCTATACCGTATTCAGCGGCAATGGCTTCGAGCCTGCGCCGGGCGGAAGAAAAATCGACCAGCCCGGCACCGCGCAACGGTTCGGCGCAAAGCACCACATTCTCCAGTACCGTCATGGAATCCTGCAGCATGAAGTGCTGGTGCACCATGCCGATGCCACGCGCGATGGCATCCTGGGGCGTACGCCAGGCGCAGGTCTCGCCATTGATGCGGATCGACCCCTCGTCGGCGGAAAGCAGGCCGAAGAGCACGTTCATGATCGTGCTCTTGCCGGCGCCGTTCTCGCCGACGATGGCGTGGATCTCTCCGGGTGCGATGGCAAGAGAAACCGCGTCGACGGCCGTCAGCGCATCGAAACGCACGGTGATGTCAGTCAGCTGGGCCGAAACCGTCACAGCCAATCCAATCGTTGAACAAAAAGAACGGCCCCCTGCCACCGTCATGGTGAGGCAGGGAGCCGTGGGGGAACGCGATTACTGCGCGAACATGGGATCGGGGATTTCCAGCGCGCCCGACTTGATCTCCTCGGCGACCGCGCGGACCCTCTCGAGCACTTCGGGCATGTCGGCGATCAGGCACTGGCTGTCGGCCAGGCCCTCGTCCTCGAGGCCGATGATCGACATGCCGCCCTCGGCCAGGCCCATGGCGAGCGTGACCTGGGTTTCGCCCGCCTCGATGGCCTCGACGGCCGAGAGGATCGCGTTGTCGACGCGCTTGAGGGTGCCCGAAACCATCTGCTCGGGCGCTTCGGGGCAGAGATTGACGTCGACGGCGAAGGCCATGAAATCCTGTTCGCGCGCGGCTTCGAAGACGCCGAAATCACCGCCGGCCGTGGCCGTGAAGATCACGTCGGAACCAGCCGCCTGGATCGCTGCCGCCTGTTCCTTGGCGCGCACGGGATCGGCGAAGGGATTTTCACCGCCCACCCAGCGCACATCCACCTCGATATCGGGATCGACCGAGCGGGCGCCCATGGCATAGCCCTCGGTGTAGCGGTGGAGGAACGGAATATCGAGCGCGCTCACCACGCCGACCTTGTCGGCTTCGGTCAGCATGGCCGCTGCCACGCCGATGAGATAGGTCGCCTCATATTCACGGAAGACGGCGCAATGGACGTTGTCGGGCCGGTTCTCGATGCACTGGTCGACGATCAGGAACTGGGTGTCCGGTGCGGTGGGCGCGAGTTGGGAGATGATGTCGTTGAACTCGAAGCCGGCGACCATGATGACGTCGGCGCCTTCGTTGAGGGCGGCTTCCACATTGTCCCGGCGTGCGGCGGCATTGGCGCTCTCGAAGGTAAGCACCTCGGCTCCGAAACGCTCGCCGGCGGCCTCGGCGCCCGTCATGCCCATCTGCAGGAATGCGTTGACGCCGATCGGGTCGGGCGAAACGTAGACGTACAGCTTTTCCTGTGCATGCGCGCTGCCCAGGGCCGTTGCACCCAGAAGGGCGGCGCCCAGCAGCGTGAAGATCGATTTTTTCATGTGTAGCTCCCTGCTCTGCGAGGGGCTGGATCGCGACCACCGGGAGGGCAGGGGTCCGTCACAGCCAAGCGCGCAGAAGAGCAAAGGAGTTTCCTGTCCGTCAAGCCCGATTCAACATTCGTCAACGATGTCTGACTTTTGTTAGGGTGGCACCACATCCGAGGAAGGAGCACATGTCCCGTCCCCATTTCATCCTGCCGGCGGACGCCGCGGGCGAGTTCTTTACGCCCGAGCGCTGCCACATCACCGAACTGTTCAACGAGCCGGCCTCGCCGGGAGCCTCCGTCGCGCGCGCGCGCGTCGAACCGGGTGTCACCACCCAGCTCCATGCGCTGACGGAAATCCGCGAAGTCTATGTCATCGAGGCCGGCGAGGGGACGGTCGAGGTCGCGGGAGTTACCGCCCCCGTCGGCCCGGGCGACCGGGTCGACATACCGGCAGGCGCCACGCAACGCATCACGAATACCGGCGCGGAGGACCTGATCTTCCTCTGCCTGTGCACACCCCGCTTCGTCCCCGAAGCCTACCGGACCCTCGATTCCGACTGATCGAGGCCGCGAACTGCCGAATCGAAACGGGCCGATCTTTCGATCGGCCCGCGCCTGGTTGGTATTGCTGTCCGGCGTCGCCGGCTAGTTCATGCCGAGGCGTTCGCGCAGCGTCTCGGCCAGTTCCTTGACGGTCTCTTCAGGATCGGCGCCACCATCGCTGACTTCGACCATTGCGGCTGCGATGAGGTCGGTCACGGCCACGCCCTCGGCGCCGGGGAAGGCGTACCAGGGGCCGGCGAAACGTGCCACCTGTTCATGCGCCGGCCGGTGCATCGGGTTTTCCGCATAGAAATCTGCCAGATAGGTCTCGTCCTCGATGACCAGCGCGTTTGTCGGCGCGAAGCCGGTGTTCTCGACGATGATCTTGGCGCCCTCGGGTCCGGTGGCGAACATCATGTAGCGCCACGCGGCTTCCTGCTTGGCCTCGTCTTCCGTCAGCATGACGAGAGCCGAGCCACCGGTGGGGAAATAGACGTCTTCCGGCTCGGCCATGATTGGCAGCGGCTTGACGACAACGTCGAAGCGGCCATCCGCGCCTTCCAGGAAGCGAGTGAGCAGCGAGGAGCTTTCGACCATGATGCCGAGCGTGCCGGCCGGGAAGGCCTGGCGGGCGCTGCCTTCATTGTAGCTCTGCATTCCGGCTTCCTGCGAAAAGCGGTGGAACAGCGTGGCTGCGGCAATGCCCGCCTCGTCGTCGAAGGTGATGTCGCTCTCGTCAGCCGTCATGGGACGGCCGCCATGGGCGCCGAGGAAGGACTGGAAGCGCCAGTCGTGGCGCTGGGTCCAGATGCCGTCGATGGTGGGCGAGAGCGCGTCGATCTTGGCGGCCAGTTCGATGATGCCGTCGAAATCGGTCGGGAAGTCGTCCATCGAGCCACCAGCCTGCTCAACGAGGTCCGGATTGACGTAGATGACGAGCGTCGAGGCGGAGGTGCCGAGTGCATATTGAATGTCGTTGAACTGGCCGAGCGACCGCAGGGCCGGCGTGTAGCCCCTGGCCTCGAATTCGGCCTCGTCGCCGATGAATTCATCGAGAGGCTGGGCAAGGCCGCGCGCTTCCAGAACGCGCCACAGATTGAGGCCGACATAGGCGACGTCGGGTGCATTGCCGGCCACGCTCTCGCGCAGGATGCGCTGCACGCCGTCTTCGTAACCTTCCGCCGCACCGTCGATGACGATGTTCACGTCCGGGTTCTCGGCCATGAAGGCCTCGGCGAGCTTGGTCTGCGCATCCGACCAGATGGTGGGAATGGCGTAGTGGACGCGGATGGTGACTTCCTCGGCCGTGGCCGCGGTGGCCATGGCCAATACGGCCAGGCTCGAGAGTAACAGCTTTCTCATGACGGTCTCCATTGTCTCAGGGGCGATGGGCGCGCGGTGCGCTCTTGTGGTTGGCGACGTTCATCCCTTCAGCCCGCCGACGGCGAGACCCTGGATGAAACGGCGCTGGGCAAGCAGGAAGCCGACGATCATCGGCGCGACGACCACGACGGCAGCTGCCATCAGCGGACCGACATCGGTGCCGGACTCCTCGTCGCGGAAGTAGAGGATGCCGCGCGGCGGTGGCGCCAGGCTCGAATCTGTGATGGCGATGAGCGGCCAGAACAGGTCGTTCCAGTGCGCCACGACCGAGAAGATGGCGAAAGCGGTGGCCGCCGGCATGGCGAGCGGAAAGGCGATGCGCCAGGCGATCGCCGTCTCCGACAGGCCATCGACCCGTGCGGCCTCGAAGAGTTCGCCCGGCATCGCAGCGATCGCCTGACGGAAGAGGAAGATGCCGAACACCGAAGCCACGAACGGAAGGATGAGCGCGGTGTAGGTGTTGAGCAGCCGCATCTCCGCCAGGCCGAGGAAGATGGGGATCGCGGTGACGTGGAACGGAACCAGCAGCCCCGCCAGGACCAGCCCGAAAATCAGGCTGCGCGCCCGGAAGGTGCGCTGGGCCAGCGCATAGGCGCAGGGCAGGGCGAACAGGATCTGGAAGAAAAGGATGCCCGCGCACACCACGAGGCCGTTGAACAGGAAGCGCAGCAAGGTCGACCGCTCGAAGGCGGCGATGTAGTTCTCCCAGCGAAGCGCTTCCGGAAACAGCCTCAGATGCGGCGTGAAGATCTCCGACTGCGATTTGAACGAGAGCGACAGCATCCAGAAGAACGGCGTCAGCACCAGAACGGCACCGAAGACGAGAAGGCCGAGCGCGATGGCGCGCCTGAGGAAAAGACCGGTGCTCATCGGTAGTGCACCCGCTTTTCCATGAACCGGAACTTGACCACCGTGAACAGCAGCACGAAGGCGAAGAAGACCATGGTGATGGCGCTCGAATAGCCTGCCTTGAAGTAGACAAAGCCTTCCCGGTAGATCGCATAGACCAGCACGTCGGAGGCAAAGGCCGGCCCGCCGCGCGTCAGCGTGGCGACCGTCTCGAACACCCGGAAGGCGCCGGTCGCCGTGATCACCGTCACGAACAGAGTCGTCGGTCCCAGCATCGGCCAGGTCACGGTCCAGAACCGCTCCCAGCCGCGATCCGCACCGTCCACTTCAGCCGCGTCGTAGAGATGCTGCGGGATGGCGGCGAGGCCGGCGAGGAACAAGACCATGTTGTAGCCGACGGTCTGCCAGACCCCGATCACCGCCAGCGTGTAGAGTACCAGTCCGCGATCGGAGAGCCAGGCCGGGCCGCTGATTCCGGCGGCGCCCAGCATCTGGTTGACCAGCCCCAGATTGGGGTGAAGCATCATCTGCCAGACGACAGCCATCGCCACCAGCGTTGCGGCGACGGGCAGGAAATAGGCCGCGCGCAGGATGGCGGAGAGCCGCGGCGCGTATTGCATCAGGCCGTGCAGCCCGAGCGCCACGAGCAGCCCGAACAGGATCGAAAAGGGAATGACGATCGCGGCGTAGAGGAGGGTGTTGGTGATCGCGCGCCGGGCCTGCGGATCGGTCACCAGCACCATGTAGTTGTCGAAGCCGATCCAGTTGAAGCTCCGCGCGCCGAACTGGTAGTCGGTGAAAGACAGCATCGCCACGATCGTGACCGGGATGAAGATGAGCACCAGCATGGCCAGCGTGGCCGGACCGGCCAGCCAGAAGTCGGTCAGCACATCGGCGCTTTTTCGGCTGATCAGGGCCATCAGGAGACGCTCCCCACGCCGTCGCGGCCATAGCCCTCGAGCCTCAGCCGCCCGCCGGATGTCGCGTCGAAGATGTGAAGGTTCTGCGGTGCGAAGCCGAGGCGCACCTCTTCGCCGGTGGCCGCGGCCTGCCAGTCTCCCGGAGCCAGGGCCCTGACGGTGGAACCGTCCTCGAGCCGGACGTCGAGGAGCATTTCCGCGCCCTGGTATTCCAGATGGACGAGACGGCCCATCACGCCACCATCGGCCGACGGCGTCAGATGTTCGGGGCGGATCCCGATCACGACCTTGGTGCCTCGGGGAGCAATGCCGGCGGGCAGCCTGAATCCGGCCGGCAGCGCTTCGGGCGTGGCTGGCGCGGTGAAATTGATCGGGTGTGTGCCCACGAAGGCTGCGACGTCCTTGCTGACCGGCGTCTCGTACAGTTCGCGGGGCGTGCCGAACTGCGCGATCTTGCCGGCGAGCATGACGGCCACCTTGTCGGCCATTGCCATGGCTTCCGCCTGGTCGTGGGTCACGTGGATGAAGGTGCGCCCGATGCGGCGGTTGAGCGCGACGATCTCGGCGCGCATCTGAACCCTCAGCTTGGCGTCGAGGTTCGACAGCGGCTCGTCGAGCAGGAAGATGGAGGGATCGCGCACCAGCGCCCGTGCGACGGCGACACGCTGTTTCTGGCCCCCCGACAGCTGCGAGGGTTTGCGGTCGAGAAGCGGCTCGATGCTCATCTGCGTGGCGATCTCGCGAACCCGCGTCCCCTGCGCGGCCCGTTTGGCGACGGCACTGGGCATCAAACCGCCGAGGATCGAGCGTTCGAGCCGCGTCTGGCCGCGCATGGCCAGCGGCAGCGCAATGTTCTCGGCCACGGTCAAATGCGGGTAGAGCGCATAGGACTGGAACACCATCGCGATGTTGCGCTGTGCGGCGGTCAGCCCCGAGACGTCGCGGCCGCCGATCAGCACCTCGCCCGAATTCGGCCGGTCCAAGCCGGCGATGATGCGCAACAGGGTGGACTTGCCGCATCCGGACGGCCCCAGAAGAGCGAGGAAGGCGCCTTCTTCGGCGGCCAGCGAGATCCCTTCGAGGACCGTCACTGGACCGAAATGTCGCGTCACATTGCGAAGCTCGATCATGGTGCACCAGGTAAAGTTGATGACGGCATAACGCCGACCAATGTAAGTTTTATGACAGTCAGGGCAGGCGCAACAGAAACGCCGCGATTCCGTCGCAGACCTCCTGCACCGAGGCCGCCTTGCGGATGTCGGCGAGGTCGGGGACTTCGCCCAGGCCGAAGACCGGCTTGTCGAAATGAAGGCCGAATGCGATCTCCGACAGCGTTCCATACTGGCCGCCCACGGCGACGAGCGCTGCGCAGGACTGGGCGATGAGCACGTTGCGTGCCTTGCCGATGCCGGTAGCGATCGGAAGTGCGATGTAGGGGTTGGCCTCCCGCCAGTCGCCCTCCGGAAGGAGGCCGACGCAGAGACCTCCAGCCTCGTGAACACCTTGCGCAACAGCCTGCATGACGCCGTTCTTGCCGCCGCACATCACTGTCAGGCCAAGACTCGCGAGTTCGCGGCCGAGTTTGGTGGCCAGGTCGATCTGCGCGTCGGTGGCATCGCGCGGGCCGATCACCCCGATCGGCACTTTGCGAGCCTTGCCGCTCCGGCCGATGGCACGCAATGCCTCGGTGGCAATGACCTGCCGCATTTCACCTTGGGGCGGTGGAGCCGGTTCAGCTGTTCCCCAACTCCAGTCCCACGGATCGAATTCTCGACCATCCGCGCTGTACACGCGCTCATCCGACGATAAGAATAGACCGGTCATAGCTGCTTCCCCTCCACTGGTTTGGAAGATAACTTACACGAAACCATCTTGTCCATCGGAGAATCGCGCGTGAACGTTCCCGTCTCCTCGCAACGGCGATCGGCCATCCTCGCCGAGATCGAGGCGCGTGGATTCGTGACCCTGGAGGCGTTGGCGGAAGCGTTTTCGGTCTCCATGCAGACGGTTCGGCGCGACGTCATCGCCATGCACGAGGAAGGGTTGATCGAACGTTTCCATGGCGGCGCCGGCGCCAAGGGGCGCATCGGCTTCAATCGCGTCGAGCATCGTGCCAAGCGTTCCATGAACATTCAGGAAAAGCGCGACATCGCCCGCCATGCGGTGGAATTCCTGCTGGAGGGCTCGTTCGTCTATCTGGATGTCGGCACGACGCTCGAGGCAGTGGCATCCGCCCTTCGCGGGCGCCCGCAGGTGACGGTGGTGACCAACAGCCTGCACGTGGCGACACTTGTCGATCCCAGGGAGCATGAAATCAGGATATTGCCGGGCAGGGTAGCTGGACCGGATGGGTCGGTGGTCGGCGAGGAGACGGTGCTCGCCTTGCGCGCGCTCCGCCTCGATATGGCGTTGATAGGCTGCTCGGCCATCGAGGCCGAAGGCCACGTGATGGATTTCGATCCCGCCAAGATCGCGGTCAAACGTTCGGCGATGGCAGTCGCCCGAAGGAGCCTCCTGCTTGCCACGCGAGACAAGTTCGGCCAGACCGCCCGCTGCGAGATCGGCCATCTATCCGATTTCGGCCAGGTGCTGACAGAAACGCTCAAGGGTGGTGAGCATGATGATGCCGTGACGATCGGCGACATGCCCGACTGGGTGCCGTAAGCGCCACGCCGTGGCGCGAGTTGCAGGCCTCACCTGATCGACAGCGATGGCGCAAGCTGGCGGTTGGCGTCCAGGAGGCCTGACAGCGTCAGGCGCAACCTGGGGCCAAGAAGCTCACATGTGGTCCCTGGGGATCTTCTGCGTCCGCGTGCGCGAGAAGACGGACTTGTCATTGTGGAAGCCTTCGACGCTGGCGGAGATCAGCCAGTCCGTCTCCGTGCAGGCGAGCGTAGAGACGCACTGCGTGCGCGCCTGCCAGCCCTCGCGCTCCGTCAGGGAAGTCCAGCGGGATTCGCCGGTCATGGAAAGCGGGTCGTCGGCGCGGATCGACCAAGTCTCCTCTCGGATTTCGCGGCCCGCCAGGCCGTTTTCCGGATGGCGGTTGAGCCCGGTATCCTCCAGCACCCGGTACTGGGTCAGGCCGCTGGCGAGATCACGCTCCACGATGCGCCTGTTGGCGCCGCTGGCGAGCGACTCGTAGCGCGGCAGGGGGTCGGGATCGGTTGGCTCCGCCACATCGATGCGCCGATGCTCGCCGAGCAAGGGAAGCCCCAGCTTCACCGAGCCGAGCTCGATTTCCAGCGTCGGGTCGGTGGGCGACGGCAGGATCGTCGGCCAGTAGGAAGTGGAAAGCGAAAGGCGGATACGGTGGCCGGGCGCAAGGCGATAGCCGCATGCGTCGAGCACCATTTCGATATCGGTGGCCTCTCCCGGCACCATCGGCCGCGGATCGGCATTGCTCTGCCGGTGGGCGAGGTTCAGTACGCCGTAGCAGACGCGCGTTGCCGTGCCGTCGGGGTGAACGTCCACGATGCGTGCACACAGATTGGCGATCGGCGCATCGCTGGTCAGCCGGATCGTGAGCTGCGGCCGGCCCAGGATAACGAATTCTTCTTCGAGCGGTGCGCTGTCGAAAACCAGTGAGCCGGCATCGTCGATACGCTGGTCGCCCGCCAGTTCGGCGTCGGGCTTGCTCGTGAACCACTCACCCGCCCCGACACCCGTATCGAGCGGGGAGCGCAGGATGGCGGTACCGCTTGCCTGTCCGCTGCCCGTTCGGGAAATCCTGCCGGCCGCGTCGAGGTTGAAATGCAGCAGTTCCGGCGCCGTCCACTCGTCCTTGGCAATCCAGTAGCCGGGGTCGGTCTCCCGCCAGAGCGCGGGGCGTGGGCCGTCCAGAATGTAGGCGCGCATCTGCGGCAGCGCGCCCGCGCCGTTATACTCATCGCGCAGCCAGCGGTTCCACCAGGAAATGGCCTCGCCGATGAAATCCGCGCGCGGCTTGGGGAAGGCAAAATGAGGGTATTTGTGCACCCAGGGGCCGACCAGCCCCTTGGCCTTGGCGGGCATTCCTTCCACCGCCTTCAGCGGCGTGTTGCGGTAGCCATCGGCCCAACCCGCGATCACCAGCGCGGGGACCGGAAACCCGTCGAAATCCTCGCCAATCGATCCGTGCTGCCAGAATTCGTCGCGGCGCTGATGGGCCAGCCAGTCCGCCATGAAGAAAGGCTCGTCCTCGAGCCGCTCGAGCCACATGTCCAGCCAGGCGTCGCCGACGATCTCGGGATCCGGCGGGCGCGACTGGTAGGCGAGCATGGTCGCGGCCCAGGACAATTGCGCCGAAAGATGCGTGCCGTTCTTGTAATGGATGTCGTCGTTGTAGCGGTCGACCGTCGAGGCGATCGAGATGACGGCCTTGAGCGCCTGCGGCTTGAGGGCGGCGACCTGGAGGCAATTGAAGCCGCCCCAGGAAATGCCCATCATGCCGACATTGCCGTTCGACCAGGGCTGGCTGGTGATCCATTCGATCACTTCGACCGCATCGGACAATTCGCGCGGCGTGTATTCGCCGTCGATGACGCCTTCGGATTCCCCCGAACCACGGATGTCGACACGCACGCCGGCAATCCCGGCGGCCGCGAATGCGGGATAGGTGGATTCATCGCGCGGAGCGGTGCCGTTGCGCTTGCGATAGGGCAGGAACTCCAGCACCGCGGGTACCGGTGCCGCCTCCGCGCCGTCCGGCATCCAGATTCGCGCCGCCAGCCGCGTGCCGTCGGACAGCCTTATCCATTCGTTTTCGATGACGCGGAAGGTGCGTGCGGTCATGGTTCGCCCATTAATGAATGAGGGGTCCAGGACGGCCGTGGCCGTCCTGGAATTTCAATGTCGAAGATCAGTGCTGGTCGAGGGACGCCGTATCAGGCGTCGAGCCAGACCCGGCTGGCGATGCGACCGTTGGAGATATCGTTGCCGATGTCGTGGACGAAGCCCTTGACGCGTGTGGTGGCGGCATTCACGAAATCGTTGAAGACCGGCAGGATCAGGCCGCCCTCGTCGCGCACCATCAGCGCCATGTCGCGGTAGAGTTCGCGGCGCTTGTCCTCATCGAGTTCGGCGCGGGCCTGCGCGGCCATCGCATCGAAGTCCGGCCGCTTGAAGCGGGTGTCGTTCCATTCGGCATCCGACACGTAGGACGTGGCGTAGCGCGTATCCTGCGTCGGCCGGCCACCCCAGTACGAGGCGCAGAAGGGCTGGACGTTCCAGACCTCCGACCAGTAGCCGTCGCTCGGCTCACGGCGGACATCGATCGTGATACCGGCAGCGGCAGCACTCTGCTGGAAAATCTGGGCCGCATCGACGGCGCCCGGAAAGGCAGCCTCTGAACTGCGCAGCAGGACAGGCCCCTCATGGCCCGATGCGCGGTAGTGGAACGCCGCCTTGTCGGGGTCGTAGACCCGCTGTTCGATCTCGGGTGCCAGCGCATAGTTCTCGTTGACGGGGTAGTCGTTGCCCAGCGTGCCAAACCCGCCGACCACCTGGTTCAGGATCGCCTCGCGGTCGATCGCATATTTCAGCGCGAGCCGCAGGTCGTTGTTGTCGAAGGGCGCGGTGTCGCAATGCATCAGGAAGGAATAGAAGCCCTTGCCCGATGTCTGCAGGATTTCGACATTGGGGGCGCGCTCGAGAAGCGCCACCGTCTTGGGGTCCACCGTGTTGATGAAGTCGACCTGTCCGGAGCTGATCGCGCTCACACGGGCGGTAGCGTCATTCATGACGATGAGCTCGACGCTGTCGACGAAGCCGCGGTCGTCGCGCCAGTCATTCTCGTTCTTCTCGAAGGTGGCGCGGATGCCCGGTTCGAAGCTCACCAGCTTGTAGGGACCGGTTCCGATGGCCGCCATCGGGTCGTCCTTGCCGCCATTGGGCTGGATCTGGATGTGGTAATCCGAAAGCACCAGCGGAAGATCCGCGCTGCCCTCGCTCAAGGATATGACGACGTCGCCGGCCACTTCCTCGACGCTGACCACCGAACTCAGCAGGCCGAGCGCACCCGACTGGGAATCGTCGTCCGTATGGCGACGGATCGTCTCGACGACATCGGCAGCCGTCATCGGCGAGCCGTCGTGGAACTCGACGCCCTGGCGGATCTTGAACGTCCACTGCGTGGCATCGGCGGAGGGGGTCCAGGATTCGGCGAGCGACGGAACGGCCTCACCGGTCTCCGGATGGGATTCGACCAGCGTATCGCCCCAGCAATGGGCGATGACGAAGGCAACGGTTGCCGTCGCCATGGCTGGATCGAGCGTATCCGCCGAGGCGCCACCACCGATGCCGAGCCGCAGATTGCCGCCCCGCTTGGGTTCCTGCGCCAGCGCCGGCATCGTCAAGAGGCCGCCGGCCGCCGTCGTCAGGCCCAGCAACGCGCTTCCCTGCACGAAGCTACGACGGGAAAGGTTGAAACGGGAATGTCTCTTGCGAAGGTCGATCATGGCGACGTTTCCTTGGATTGTGATTTCGCGGCCAATCTCGGAGGAATGCCGCCGCTTCGCAATTTCGCGCCTTGACGCGAGATTACGCGCCTTTACGCTGGACACATGCAACATTTCGACCGACAAACACTCTCGGCCAACCTGAAACATGCCTGCAGCACGTGGCCGTCGATCTCGCATTTCTGCCGTGAGGTCGGGCTGAACAGGCAGCAGTTCAACCGCTACATCAACGGCCAGGCGCGTCCCTCGGCGCACAATCTCCTGCGCATCGCTACCGCCTTCGGGCTTGACCCCACGGATTTTCTGGTCGCGCCCGGCGAATTTCGCCACCGGCTGGGCGCGGGTCGCCCGGCACCTGATCCCCATAATCCGTTGCTGGATGCATTCCCGGGCGATCTGCCGGCGCTAAGGAGATATCTGGGCTTCTACCAGACCTATCATCTCTCTCTGTCCTGGCCGGGGCACATTGTGTGCTCATGCGTACATCTGCGCGAGGAGGCAGATCACGTCGTGGTCACCACGCTCGAGCGGATCGAGGACGCCGAGAGCGGGATTCGCCAGAGGTCGCGCTATGTCGGGCTGGCCGCCTTCTGTCGCAACCGCATCTTCGTCACCGAGCGTACGCGCGGCGATGCGCCGACCTTCGGGCAGACCGTTTTGATGCCGTTCGAGGTGCATCAGCGGCTGTATCTGAGAGGCGTGACGATGGGCGTCTCCTGGCGCAAGGACAACCAGCCCTATGCCTCCCGCATGATCTGGCGCTATCACGGACACCAGACCGACAGGCGTGCCCTCATCGAGCGCTGCGGCAGCTACGCCGCCTCGTCCGGCGATTTGCCGTCTCCGGTGGCCGCCTTCCTGACGTCGCACGAGCCGCTCACCGTGACGATCGACTGATGGGCAACCGTAGGTGCTATAGCGTTGCCTGCATCCGATAGCCGGAAGCATAGGTCAGCCGGACGAAGGTGATGGGTGCGGCGGCGTTGCGGGTGGTGCGTTCGATCGCGAAAAGCGCGGTTCCCTCGGCGCAGTCGAGCAGCCGCGCCGTGTCGGGATCGGCGGAAAGCGCGTGGAAGCTGATCGTGCCGACGGAATAGGCCAGGTTCCGCACCAGCCATTCATTCGCGCTGAGCTTGTCGAACCGGACCTGGTCGAGTTTCATGAGTCCAGGGTTCAGCCACCGGTCTTCGAGACAGAAGGGACGGTCGTCGGCCAGATGCAGCGCCATCACATGCCGCAGCGGCGCGTCGTCAGGCAGGTCGAGCGCGGCCTGAGCGTCGCCGGGCGGTTTTTCCAGCCTGTCGTCGATCAGCTGATAGCCATATTGCTGCGAGCGGGATTCGACCTCTTGCCGGATGATCGAGATGTCGAACGTGGCCTTCCGTACCGGCGTCGTCGGGACGCGGGTGCCGCCCTTGCGGCGACGGAGCAACAGACCGTCCTCGGCCAGGCTGCGCAGCGCCCGGTTGACCGTGGCCCGGGCGCAGCCGAATTCAGCGGCCAGCTCCGCCTCGTCGGGGATACGTGCGCCCGGTGCCCACAAGCCCGTATGAACGCGGCGCAAGGCCTCGACACGGATCGTCTTCCAGGTTGCCGGCCGCTTCATCAGGAAGCCTGCAGCCGCCGCGCCGTCGCGCGATATCCGGCGATGATGGCGTCACGATCGACGTGCCTGCCCTCGCGCACCCGGTGCCGCCCCGCCGCCCAGACATCGCTGATCGCGCGGTCGTCGGCGGCAAAGATCCAGGCGTCCAGCAGCGTGTCGCCCTTGCGTCCGTCGAGATCGACATGCGTGGTGTCGAGGGCCATGAGATCCGCCAGCCGGCCAGCTTCCAGCACACCGGCATTGCGCGCCGTCGCCTGGGCACCGCCGCGCGCACCCCCTTCCACCAGTACGCGACCGGTCGAGCGGTCGGCGGTTGCAAGGGCTGCGCGCGAATGGTCGCGCAAGCGCTGCGAGTGGTCGAGCGTGCGCAGTTCTTCCGAGAGCGTGATGCGGATATTGCTGTCCGATCCGATGCCGAATGCCCCGCCCGCGCCGGTCCAGGCGACCCCGTCGAAGATGCCGTCGCCGAGGCTCGATTCCGTGATCGGGCAGAGCCCCGCAACGGCGCCGGTGGCCGCAAGCGCCAGGGTCTCCGCACGCTGCATCTGGGTACAATGGATCAGGCACCATCCCGGGTCGACCGGGGCATTGGCCAGCAACCATTCGGTAGGCCGGGCACCATAGGCCGCCTCGACCTCCTCGACCTCGGCGATTTGTTCGGCAAGATGCATGTGCAGCGGCCGGCCGCGTCGCAAATGCAGGCAGGCCGACAGGCCTTCGGGCGACACGGCGCGCAGGCTGTGCGGCGCGATCCCCAGTCGCGCATCCGAGGGCAGGGCGGACAGTGCGTCCTGCGCCGCTTCGAGAAGCCGCGCGAAATTGTCGGGGTCGTTGCCGAACCGGATCTGCCCTGGCCCCAGCGGTCGCCGATCACAGCCGCCATATTCGTAGAGTACCGGCAGCAAGGTCAGGCCGATGCCGGATTGGGCCGCCGCCGCCGCGACCCGTTCGGACATTTCGCCCAGCCGCGCGTAGGGCACGCCGCCGGGCGCATGGTGCAGATAGTGGAATTCCCCGACGGCTGCGTAGCCCGCTTCCAGCATCTCCATCTGCACGAAGGCGGCGATTGCCTGGACGTCGTCTGGCGTCAGCTGGTCGAGGAAGCGGAACATCAGCTGACGCCAGGTCCAGAAGCTGTCGCGCGGGTCGGGGCCGCGACGCTCGGTCAGGCCGGCCATCGCACGCTGGAAGGCGTGGCTGTGCAGGTTGGCAGGCGCCGGCAACAGGGCGCCGACACGGTGTGCGCCGTGCGGAGGCGGGGTGTTGGGCGTGATCGCACCGATGAAATCGCCATCGATCTCGACGGTCACATCCTGTGCCCAGCCATCGGCCAGAAGTGCCTGTGCGGCCCATACGATCTGCATGAATGCCCCCCATTGACTCGAAAAATAAGTGTAGACATAATTTGCCACGTCGTAGGGGAAATCAAGTGATTTCACAGGTCGGGATCTACACGAACGCGCGGCTGGCGGGACCGGCAGAAGCTGTCGATGGCCCTGCGTCCATCGTGGTTGAAGACGACCGTCTGGCCTGGATCGGGCCCGTCGCCGATCTCCCGTCCGATTACCGCAATGCCCCGTCCACCGATCTCGAGGGCCGTCTCGTCACCCCCGCTCTGATCGATTGCCACACGCATATCGTCCACGGCGGCAATCGCGCCGGTGAATTCGAGATGCGGCTGGAAGGCGCGAGCTACGAGGAAGTGGCGCGCGCCGGCGGCGGCATCGTTTCGACCGTGAGTGCAACGCGGGCCGCCAGCGAAGACGAATTGCTGGCCGCTGCTTTGCCCCGGCTTGATGCGCTTCTGGCCGAAGGTGTAACGACGATCGAGGTCAAGTCCGGCTACGGCCTGGATATCGACACCGAGCTTCGCATGCTGCGCGTCGCGCGCCGGCTGGCCTTGGAACGGCCCGTGCGGGTGCGCACCAGTTTCCTCGGCGCGCATGCGCTGCCGGCCGACTACAAGGGCCGTCCCGACGCCTATCTGGACGAGATCTGCCTGCCCGCCTTGCGCGCCGCCCATGCCGAGGGACTGGCCGACGCAGTCGACGGGTTCTGCGAGAACATCGCCTTTTCGGCCCCCCAGATGGAACGCGTGTTCAACGAGGCGCGTGCACTGGGCCTACCGGTCAAGCTTCATGCGGAACAGCTCTCGCACCAGGGTGGCACGGCGCTGGCGGCCCGGTTCGGCGCGCTGTCGGCCGACCATGTGGAATACGCGACCGAGGACGATGCTCGGGCACTGGCGGCTTCGGGTACGGTCGCCGTGCTCTTGCCCGGCGCCTTCTATTTCCTGCGCGAGACCCAGGCGCCGCCGATTGCCGCCTTCCGGGCGCACGACGTCCCGATGGCGCTCGCCACCGACTGCAATCCCGGTTCCTCGCCGCTGACATCGCTCCTGCTGACCATGAATATTGCCTGCACGCTCTTTCGTCTGACACCGGACGAGGCGCTGCGCGGCGTCACCGTCAATGCGGCCAGGGCCCTCGGGCTCGACGATTGCGGCGTGATCGCTGTCGGCAAGCGCGCCGATCTCTGCATCTGGGATGTCGAGACGCCGGCGGAACTTGCCTACCGCATCGGCTTCAATCCGCTGCATTCCCGCATCTTCGGAGGTCGGCCATGCTGACGCTGTCGCCTGGCGCGACGTCGCTTTCCACGCTGAAAACCTTGTGGCGGGATGACTTGCCGGCACGGCTCGACCCCGCGGCACGTGAAGGCGTAGAGCTTGCCGCGGCCCGCGTGCGCGAGGCAGCCGAGGGCGAAGGGGCCGTCTACGGCGTCAATACCGGGTTCGGCAAGCTCGCCTCCGTCAAGATCGCAGGCAAGGACACCGCCACCCTCCAGCGCAATTTGATCCTCAGCCACTCCTCCGGCGTGGGCGAGGCGCTCGATATTCCGACCACGCGCCTGATGATGGCGCTCAAGCTGCTCAGCCTCGGTCGCGGCGCCTCGGGGGTGCGCTGGGAGGTGATCGCGCAGATCGAGGCGATGCTCGCCACCGGCGTCACGCCTGTCGTGCCGTCCCAGGGCTCGGTCGGCGCATCGGGCGACCTCGCGCCGCTCGCGCATATGAGCGCGGCGATGATCGGCGCGGGCGAGGCCATCTACGAAGGCGCGCGCATGCCCGGCGCAGACGCGCTGGCCAGGGCGGGCCTCACGCCCGTCACGCTCGGACCGAAGGAAGGCCTGGGGCTGATCAACGGGACGCAGTTCTCGACCGCGCTGGCGCTTGTAGCCCTTTTCGATGGCTGGCGCAGCGTGCAGGCGGCACTGGTGACCTCGTGCCTCAGCACGGACGCCATCATGGGCTCGACCGCTCCGCTGGAGGAAGAGATCCACAGCCTGCGCGGTCATCGCGGCCAGATCGAAGTGGCCGGCGCCATGCGCGGGCTCATGGACGGGTCGGTGATCCGGGAAAGCCACCGCGAAGGCGACGCGCGGGTGCAGGATCCCTATTGCATCCGCTGCCAGCCGCAGGTGCTGGGCGCCGCGGTTGACCTGCTGCGCTTTGCCGCGACGACGCTGGAGACCGAGGCGAATGCCGTAACCGACAATCCGCTGGTGGTGGGTGCCGGTATCCTGTCCGGCGGCAATTTCCACGCCGAGCCGGTGGCCTTCGCCGCTGACATCATCGCGCTGGCGCTCGCCGAGATCGGCGCCATCGCCCAGCGGCGCGTGGCGCTGATGGTCGACCCGACGCTCAGCCACGATCTGCCGCCTTTTCTTACCCCGGATCCCGGGCTGAACTCGGGCTACATGATCGCCGAGGTGACGACTGCGGCGCTGATGAGCGAGAACAAGCATCTGGCGAACCCGTGCTCGACCGATTCCACGCCGACCTCGGCCAATCAGGAGGATCACGTGAGCATGGCCGCCCATGGCGCGCGGCGACTGTTGCGCATGAACGCCAATCTGTCGGTCATCCTGGGAGTCGAGGCGCTGTGCGCCGCGCAAGGCATCGATTTCCGCGCGCCCCTGACGACGGCGCCGCGTCTGCAGTCGGCAATCGAGACACTTCGCAAGGAAGTGCCGACGCTGGAACAGGATCGCTTTCTGGCGCCTGACATCGAGGCGGCGGCGCGACTGGTGCGCTCGGGCAGCCTGAGCCGGGCCGCCGGGGTGGAGTTCGTGCTGTGAAGCCGGTCGAGGTGACCCGTGGCGACGGGCCGATCATGCTGGGCCTGCCCCATACGGGGACATGGCTGCCGCCCGAAATCCTGGCCAGGCTCAATCCGCGTGGCCAGCTTCTCGCCGATACCGACTGGCATGTCGACCGTCTCTACGAGGGCCTGCTGCCCGGCGTCACGACAGTGCGGGCCAACTTCCACCGCTACGTGATCGATGCCAACCGTCCGCCCGACGATGAAAGCCTCTATCCCGGCCAGAACACCACGGGGCTGGTGCCGACGACCGATTTCGATGGCGAGCCCATCTGGATCGAGACGCCGGACGCCGGCGAGATCGAAGCGCGCCGCGAGGCGTTCCACGCGCCCTATCATGCCGCGCTGGCCGCCGAGCTCGACCGCGTGCGCGACCGTCACGGCGTGGCAATCCTCTACGACTGCCACTCCATCCGCTCGCATATCCCGTTCCTCTTCGAGGGCGTGCTTCCCGATTTCAACATCGGCACGGCGAACGGCACCACCTGCGATCCCCGGATCGAGCGTGCGGCGCTCGAGATCTGCGAACAAGTAGAGGGCTACAGCTGCGTCCTCAATGGCCGCTTCAAGGGCGGCTGGACCACGCGTCGCTATGGTCGCCCCGCCGATGGATTGCACGCGATCCAGATGGAGCTTGCGCAATCCAGCCATCTCGAAAGCGAGGCGCCGCCCTTCGCCTATTCCGAAGAAAAGGCCGCGCGCCTGCGGCCCGTGCTTGCCGACATACTCCATCGTCTTCTGGCCGATCTGGCCCTGAATGCAAGGTTCTGACATGTCCAATCCACGTCACAACATCCGCGATGTCTTCGCGCCGACGGGCACCGAGTTGAATGCCAAGAGCTGGCTCACCGAGGCGCCGCTGCGCATGCTCATGAACAATCTGCATCCGGATGTGGCGGAGAACCCGCACGAGCTCGTCGTTTATGGCGGCATTGGCCGCGCAGCGCGCACCTGGGACGATTTCGACCGGATCGTCGCCGCGCTGAAGGAACTGGAAAACGACGAGACGCTGCTCGTGCAATCGGGCAAACCCGTCGGCGTATTCCGGACCCATACGGATGCCCCGCGCGTGCTGATCGCCAACTCCAACCTGGTGCCCCACTGGGCGACCTGGGAGCATTTCAACGAGCTCGACCGCAAGGGGCTCGCCATGTACGGCCAGATGACCGCCGGCAGCTGGATCTATATCGGCACGCAAGGCATCGTGCAGGGCACCTACGAGACCTTCGTGGAAGCCGGGCGCCAGCATTATGGTGGCGACCTCAAGGGGAAGTGGATCCTGACCGCCGGCCTCGGCGGCATGGGCGGCGCCCAGCCCCTGGCAGCCGTCATGGCCGGGGCCTGCTGCCTGGCCGTCGAATGCGACGAGACGCGCGCCGATTTCCGCATCCGCACGCGTTATTGCGACGAGAAGACCCACAGCCTCGACGAGGCGCTGGCCAAGATCGAGCAGTGGACGAAGGCGGGCGAGGCAAAATCCATCGCGCTGATCGGCAATGCCGCCGATGTGTTCCCCGAACTCGCACGCCGCATGAAGGAGGGTGGTCCGCGTCCCGACATGGTGACCGACCAGACCTCGGCGCACGACCCCCTGCATGGCTACCTGCCGTCGGGCTGGAGCGTTGCGGAATGGCGTGCGAAGCAGGAGAGCGATCCGAAGGCCGTCGAGACAGCCGCGCGCGCCAGCATGAAGGTTCATGTCGCCGCGATGGTCGATTTCTGGAACGCCGGCGTGCCGACGCTCGATTACGGCAACAACATCCGCCAGGTCGCCAAGGAAGAAGGGCTCGAAAACGCCTTTGCCTTCCCGGGCTTCGTGCCGGCCTATATCCGCCCGCTCTTTTGCCGCGGCATCGGTCCTTTCCGCTGGTGCGCGCTCTCGGGTGATCCGGAGGACATCTACAAGACCGACGCCCGGATGAAGGAGCTGTTTCCCGAGAACGAGCACCTTCATCGCTGGCTGGACATGGCGCGCGAACGCATCGCCTTCCAGGGGCTGCCGGCGCGTATCATGTGGATCGGGCTAGGCGACCGGCACAAGGCCGGGCTGGCCATCAACGAGATGGTGCGCACCGGCGAGTTGAAGGCGCCCGTGGTGATCGGCCGCGATCATCTGGATTCGGGCTCCGTCGCTTCGCCGAACCGCGAGACCGAGTCGATGAAGGACGGATCGGACGCGGTCTCGGACTGGCCGCTTCTCAATGCGCTGCTCAACTGCGCCTCTGGCGCCACCTGGGTGAGCCTGCACCATGGCGGCGGCGTGGGCATGGGCTTCTCGCAACATTCGGGCATGGTGATCTGCTGCGACGGCAGTGCCGATGCCGACCGGCGCATAGCCAACGTCCTCTGGAACGACCCCGCGACCGGCGTGATGCGCCATGCCGACGCGGGCTACGAGACTGCGATCGACTGCGCACGCGAACACGGGCTCAACCTGCCCGCAATCCTGAAAGACTGAACCCAAAGAAAAGGAGAGGGACATGAAAAGACGTCAATTTCTCACCGCCGCAACGGTTGGCGCTGCCGCAACGACGCTGGCCGCACCCGCCATCGCGCAGAACGTCATCCGCTGGCGCCTGGTCTCGGCCTGGCCCCGCAACCTGCCCGGACCGGGCGTCGCCGCGCAGATGCTCGCCGACCGCATCACCACGCTGTCGGGCGGCCGGATCGAGGTCGAGCTCTTCGCAGCCGGCGAGATCGTGCCGGGCCCCGGCGTGTTCGACGCCGTCGGTGAAGGCACGGCCGAAATCTACCACGCCGTGCCGGCCTACTGGGGCTCGAAGTCCAAGGGCATCCTCCTGTTCGGCTCGCAGCCGCTGGGCCTCAACGCGATCGAACAGCATGGCTGGATGCTGCATGGCGGCGGCCAGGAACTCTACGATGAGATGTATGCGCGCTTCAATCTGAAGCCGTTCCTGTGCGGCAATTCGGGCCCGCAGTGGGGCGGCTGGTTCCGCAACGAGATCAACAGCGTCGACGACCTTCGTGGCCTGCGCTACCGGACCACGGGCCTCAATTCCGAAGTCATGTCGAAGCTCGGCGTGGCCGTCGAGGCGATGCCGGGACCGGCAATGTTCCAGGCGCTGCAGTCGGGCGCGCTCGACGCCGGCGAGTTCATCGGGCCGTGGAGCGATTCCGCGCTCGGTTTCCAGCAGGTCGCGCCCTACTACTATGACAACGGCGTGGGCGAGCCCTCATCGGCCGAGGAATGCGCGATCAACCTCGATGCCTGGAACGCGCTGGATGACGACCTGAAGCAGGCCGTCGAATTCGCCGCCGAGAGCCTCTACAATCCGGTTCTCACCGAATACAACACCATGCACGCGCGCTCCCTGCGCGAGCTCATCGCGGGCGGAACCGAAGTGCGCGAGTGGCCCGAGGAAATCATTGTGGCGATGGGCAATGCGATGGGCGAGGTGATGGACGAGCTCCTGGCCGACAGCGACGAACTGGTCGTGCGCATCGCCGAAAGCTTCCTCGAGTACCGCAACCTCATGGTCGAATACATGAGCCATTCGGAAACCGCGCAGCTCGCGGCGCGCGAGCTCGACTTCAACTACGGCGGCGGCAACTGAACCGCTGGCGGCAGGCGTGGCAACACGCCTGCCGCCGATTGACGGAGTGCCGCCATGACGCGCATCGCCGATGGACTGGACAGCATCAACCGCGCCACGGGTGCGGTGGTGATGTGGCTGGCGCTTGCGATGGTGCTGCTGCAGTTCATCCTCGTCCTCTTGCGCTATGTATTCGGCATCACCTCGATCTTCTGGAGCGAGGGCGTCCTCTATCTTCATGCGATGATCTTCATGCTGGGGGCCGGCTATACGTTGTGGGCGAACGGGCATGTGCGGGTCGACATCTTCTACGCCCGGCTGTCGCCGCGCCGGCAGGCGGCGATCGACATCTTCGGTCATCTGGCGCTGCTGGCGCCCGCCCTGATCATGCTGCTCTACTGGTCCTGGCCGATGGTCGAACGCTCCTGGGCGATCCGCGAAGGGCCGATCTCGGTCGGCGGCATCCCGGCGGCCTTCCTGCTCAAATCGCTGGTGCCGGCTTTCTGCATCCTGTTGCTGGTCCAGGGCACCTCCGCGCTGATCCGTGATCTCATCCGCCTGAGGAGGGGGGATGATGCCTCTTGATCTCCTGATGTTTGCCGCGCTCATCGGCTTCATCCTGATCGGCTATCCGGTAGCCTTCACCATCGCGGGCGTGGCCTCGGCCTTCGCCCTGCTCGGCTGGTGGCTCGACGTCTTTTCCATCAACCTCATGGGCGCGCTCGGCCAGCGCTTCTTCGGCGTCATGACCAATCCGGTGCTGACGGCGATCCCGCTCTTCGTGCTCATGGGCGTGGTGCTTGAAAAATCCCGCATCGCCGAGGAGTTGCTCGAGACCATGGGCCGGCTGTTCGGCCAGGTCCGCGGCGGGCTGGGCGTTTCGGTCATGCTCGTGGGCGCGCTGCTGGCTGCCTCGACGGGCATTGTCGGCGCGACGGTCGTGGCGATGGGCCTGATCGCGCTGCCGGCGATGCTGAGAAACGGGTACGATCCGAGGCTTGCCGCCGGAGCCGTGTGCACGGCCGGCACATTGGGCCAGATCATCCCGCCTTCCACCTTGCTGATCATCCTGGCCGAGGTCATGTCCTCGGCCTTCCAGCAGGCGCAATACTCGCAAGGGCGCTTCTCGATCGAGACGATCTCGGTGGGACAGACCTTCGCCGCAGCCCTCGTGCCGGGCCTGATGCTCGTGGTCATCTATATCGGCTACATCCTCGCCCGCGCGTTTCTGCGGCCGCAGGATGCGCCCGCGATGCGCGAAAGGGCCGAGGAAGTCTCGACCGCCCAGATTCTCGGCGCGATCCTGCCTCCCGTCATCCTGATCTTTGCCGTTCTGGGCGCGATCCTTGGCGGCATCGCCTCGCCCAACGAGGCGGCCAGCGTCGGCGCCGTGGGCGCGATCCTTCTGGCCGGCTACAAGCGGGGCGCCCCGCGCTGGCTCATCCTGTCCGGGGCGCTTGCGCTTCTGGTCCTCTCGGTTGCCGCGGGCATTGCGCCGGTGCGCCTGCAGCGCAGCGATGCTGGCCTCTCCGAGTTCACGGTGGGTGCCATCTATGGCGCGCTTGGTCTCTGGGGCATGGTGGCGGTTGCATTCGGGTTGCTGGCGCTCGGCCGGCAGAAGATGATGCTCCCGGTACTCGCGCAGACGATGATCGTCACCGCGATGATCTTCGCGACGATCCTGATGGCGTCCTATTTCAGCCTGGTGTTCGTCGGGCTGGGCGGCGAGCACCGTGTCGCGTCGATCATCGAGGCCCTGCCGGGCGGTCCGACCGGCGCGCTGATCTTTGCCATGGCGTTCATCTTCGTGCTGGGCTTCTTTCTCGATTTCGTCGAGATCTCGGTGATCCTGCTGCCCCTGCTGATCCCGCCGCTCATCCTGATGGGACATGATCCGATCTGGTTGGCCGTACTGATCGCGGTCAATCTGCAGACCTCCTTCCTGACGCCGCCCTTCGGCTTCTCGCTGTTCTACCTGCGCGGGGCCGCGCCCAAGAGCATCACCACCGGAATGATCTACCGCGGCGTGGTGCCGTTCATCCTGTTGCAGATCGTGGCGATCATGATCATCTGGATCGCCCCGCCGATCGCCACCTGGCTGCCGAACGTGTTGTTCTGAAGCGAAGCGGGCAGGCGCTGTCCAGACAAGGCAGCGACCGCCTCACGAGTCGCCTCGCAGTTTCGATTTGTGGCGCGTTGCCCCGCGGACCATGCGGCCGAAGGCGCGGTCGCGGCTGTGCGACTCGGCCAGCGTCTCGGCATTGATGCGGCCCTCGCGCCGCAGCTTTTCCCAGCGCAGGATGCGCTCGGGGTCGAGCTGGCCTTCGGCCACCGCCGCGCGGATCGCGCAGCCCGGTTCCACCTGGTGCGAACAGTCGCTGAAGCGGCAGGTGCTGGCCAGCGCGTCGAGATCATCGAAAAGCGCCGCGGTGCCCTCATCGGCCTCGGTCAGGCGTAGTTCGCGCATGCCGGGTGTGTCGATCAGCCAGCCGCCGCCCAGCATCGGCAGCAGATTGCGGCCTGACGTGGTGTGCCGTCCCTTCGCGTCGTTCTCGCGGATCGGCGCCGTGCTGCGGGTTACGCCCACCAGCGTGTTGGCGAGCGTCGTCTTGCCCACGCCCGAAGAACCCACCAGCGCCACCGTCTGCCCCGCACGGCACCACCGGGCGAGCGATGTCCCGACATCGGCGGCCAACGCGTCCAGCGTCAACACCGCCACCTTTCCGTTGATCGCCGCGGCCTGCTCGCGCCAGGTCTCGGGGTCCTCGCAAAGGTCGGCTTTGGTCAGCAGAATGACCGGATCGACGCCGGCGCCCATCGCCAGCGCGATGTAGCGTTCCAGCCGTGCCGTATTGAAATCGGCGTTGCAGGAGGAAACGATGAACAGCGTATCGACATTTGAAGCGATCAGCTGCTGCGCGACACCGGTGCCGGCGGCGCGCCGGGCAAGGCATGTGCGCCGGTCCAGCAGCCTTACCAGGCGTTCACCATTGGCGAGGGCCCAATCGCCGACGGCGATCGCGCCGGTCGAGAGACCCGGCGGCGGGACAAGCGACATCGGACCGGCCTCGCCGAGCCCGTCGACGCGGCTGCGGTGGACTGCGGAAATCCGGCAAGGCGTGGCAGCCCCCACCTCGTCCGGATCGAGCTGGCGCTCGAAATCGGGTGACCATCCAAGGTCCGCGAGCGTGTAGGTGGCGATCAAGGAACGAGCCCTGCCAGACACGGACCGGCAAGCAACAATGGAGCGGCGGTGACTTGCACACCTGCAACGGGGTGGCAGGTCTGCTGCTCGGACCGTTCTGTCCAGGAGATAAACGCCGACATGTACTCACTTTCAAGAAAATGATGTTGCCGTCGGCCCAGTTTCGATGCCTCGTCGTTCGATGAACCGGGCGGCCACCGGAACTTATGGCACATAAGGGGAAATCCAAACACACAACCGCGTTGCAGACACGCTCGGGCGCGGCGGACGAGACTCATTACACCGCCGCGCGGAAGCTGATAGAGCCAGTCTGAGTGGCTTGCTTCGTGCGGCCGATTAAGCTGACGATGGCGTCGGCATGGACATTCCTTCAGGCCCGCAGGGCAGGGACACGCAATGACAATTCGCTACACGCTCGGCTGCGAACTTTCGTATGATGTTATCACGCCCACCGTCTTCATCTTCAATTTCGAGGTCGCCAGGATGCAGGGGCACCAGGACCTCGTCGAGAGATTGACGGTCACGCCCGACATCCCGCGCCGCACCTACATCGTCCCCGATATCCGGAACCGCTATGTCAGCGTCGATGCGGCGCCGGGACCTCTGCATGTTCGCTACGAGGCGGAGGTGACACTCGACCTATTGCGCGCAGATCCGGCGACCATCGGCGAAACGCCGCTTGCCGCCATTCCGCTCGACATCATGCCGTTCCTGCTGCCGTCGCGCTTCGTGCCGTCGGATCGGCTGGCCCCTTTCGCCCTTCGCGAATTCGGCAAGTTGCCCAAGGGGCATGTCCGGGTGACGGCGATCTGCAACTGGCTTTACGACAACATCGACTATCAAAGGGGATCGTCGGATGAGCAGACGACGGCGGACGAAAGCCTGTTGCTGCGCGCCGGTGTCTGCCGCGACTTCGCGCATCTGGGCGTAGCCTTCTGCCGCGCGCTGAGCATCCCGGCGCGCATCGTCAGCTGCTATGCCCACGGCCTGGAGCCGAGCGACTTCCATGCGGTTTTCGAAGCCTATCTCGACGGTCGCTGGTGGCTTTTCGACGCGACCAGACAGGCTGATCTCGACGGCCTCGTTCGCATCGGCGTTGGACGGGACGCAGCGGAAATCGCCTTTGCCTCGCCGTTCGGCGAGTACGAGCCGGGCACGGTCAGGATCACCATGGGACGCGCCGACGGATCACCTGGGGGGCCACTGCGCACCACGGACGCGATTTCGACCGACGAACCGGCAACGAACGCCGGCGCCATCGATACCGCCAACACGGTTTGAGATCGGGACCTGGGTGTATCCATCGATCTGGAGGAACCGGGAGGGAATTTTCAGTCTCGTCCCCGGTTTTGCTGGAAACTTAGACAATGGCGGAGAGAGAGGGATTCGAACCCTCGATACGGTTTCCCGTATACACGCGTTCCAGGCGTGCGCCTTCAACCACTCGGCCACCTCTCCGTGCGCCACCCCGCCGGTCGCTTGAACCGGGCGGGGCGTGCGAGGGTCATCTAGTCGATCCGGGCGCGCCTGCCAAGGCCAATGCTGCCCCTTTTTGGTAGCCGGCATGCGTGGCCTCTTATGGCGTCGCGAAATCAGCAGGCGCGGGCCCGATTGCACGGGGCCAATGGCTGCCTTATGTCGTCACGAAACGCGCGCGGTCCGGCCCGGGCGCAAAGTGCATGCAAAGCGGGGCAAGCATGACCGTCATCAGATTTGTCTTCCGTGTCCTGGCCACGCTCCTGCTGGCGGCCGCCGTGGTTCTGGCAGTGGTCGATGCTACCCGTTCGATTGCCGCCGACACCTTCGTGGTGACCTCGCTGGCCGAAGCCTGGGCCCAGGCAGCACCTGATCTGCTGGGTGATGCGGTGTCGGCAGCGGGTGAGGGCGGGCTGCCGCTGGTCGACGGTCTTTTCGAGAGCCTCCTGGCCGTGCCCGCCGTGGCCGTCCTCGCAATCCTGGCGCTGCTGTTCTACATAATGGGTCGAAAATCCACACGTAGTGCCGGCCGCTATCCCCGCGGGGCCTGAAGAGGGCCGGCCAAGGAAAAAGGATCGAACCATCATGTTTTTCCTCGGTGATCTCCTCAACAAGAAGACCCGCATGCCGACCGCGCAGGAAGCCCTGCCGGGACGCCCCGATCCGATACCGACCGCCAGCGAACATGCCGTCTCCGGCCGCCCGCTGCAGGGCCCCTATCCGGACGGCCTGGAAATGGCGCTGTTCGGCATGGGCTGTTTCTGGGGCGCGGAGCGCCTGTTCTGGCAGACCGACGGCGTCTGGGTGACGGCGGTCGGTTATGCTGGCGGGCTGACGCCCAACCCGACCTATCGCGAGACGACCACCGGCATGACCGGCCATACGGAAGTGGTGCTCGTCGTCTTCGATCCCGCCAAGGTGAGTTATGCAGACCTCCTGCGCATCTTCTGGGAAAGCCATGACCCGACCCAGGGCATGCGCCAGGGAAATGACGTCGGCACGACCTACCGTTCGGCGATCTACACCTTCTCGGATGAGCAGCACGTGCTCGCCACCAGCGCCAGGGCCGACTACGAGTCGGCCTTGAAGGCGGCCGGCCGCGGCGCTGTCACCACCGAGATCGAATCGGCGCCGGAATTCTATTTCGCGGAAGCCGAACACCAGCAATATCTGGCCAAGAATCCCGGCGGCTATTGCGGCCTCCAGGGCACGGGCGTCACTTGTCCCGCTCCCGCGCAGGTTGCCTGAACCGGATTTTTCCGGAAGGTCAAGATTCCAGATGAATTTTGCCCGACACCGTGCAAGACTGCTCGCAAGCGGGCCCTTGGCCCGTTGGCGTCGGCACGGCTCAAACCGTTTCGGCCAAAGAAGAAGACGAAACGATAACCGACAGGGTGTGGATCACATGAACCGTCTCATCATAGGCCTTCTGGCCGCTACCGTATTTACCGCGCCGGCATTGGCCCAGGACGAGATCAGGCCGGGCCTCCTCTTCGATCTGGGCGGCAAGTTCGACAAGTCCTTCAACGAGGCCTCCTATCAGGGCGCAGAGTTGTTCAAGTCCGAAACCGGCATCGAGTATGTCGAGTTCGAGATCTCGAACGAGGCTCAGCGCGAGCAGGCCCTGCGGCGCTTCGCCGAGGATGGCCGCAACCCGATCGTCATGGCCGGCTTCTCCTGGGCATCGGCTCTCGAGCCGGTCGCACAGGACTATCCCGAGATCGACTTCACCATCATCGACATGGTCGTCGATCAGCCCAATGTACGCTCGATCGTCTTCAAGGAGCAGGAAGGTTCCTACCTCGTCGGCATGCTGGCCGGCATGAAGTCTGAATCCGGCACCGTGGGCTTCGTCGGCGGCATGGAAATCCCGCTCATCGGCAAGTTCGAATGCGGCTATGTGGGCGGCGTCATGGCGGCCGATGAAGACGCCACCGTGATCCGCAACTACACCGGCGATACGCCGGCCGCCTGGAACGATCCGACCCGCGGCGGCGAGATCACCCGTTCGCAGATCGAGCAGGGCGCCGACGTCGTCTATCACGCGGCCGGCGGCACCGGCGTGGGCGTGCTGCAGGCAGCCGCCGATGCGGGCGCCTTCGGCATCGGCGTCGACTCCAACCAGAACTACATGCATCCGGGCTCCGTGCTGACGTCGATGATGAAGCGGGTCGACGTGGCCGTCTACCAGGCCTTCATGGATGCCCATAATGACGAGTTCTCCTACGGCATCCAGAATCTCGGCCTCGCCGAGGATGGCGTCGGTTATGCGCTCGACGAGCACAATGAAGAGCTGATCACCGCCGAGATGCGCGAAGCCGTGGAAGCCGCCAAGGCCGCCATCATCGCCGGCGAGATCGAGGTGCACGACTTCTCCACCGACAACACCTGCCCTTACTGATCGTCTTCGGGCATCAAGGTAAGCAGAAGCGCCGGCCCCCGAGGGCCGGCGTTTTTGTATCTGGCTCAGTGGCCTTCCATCCGTGCACGGTGGCAATTGTCGACCGCGCTTGCTAGCGCTTCGGCCCTGCCACAGGTTTGATCATGCATTCGACCACCCACCGTCTGGCCGCCATATCGCTTGTCATTCTCACGGGCATCCTGGCTGGCGCGCAACTCGGCAAGATTGCGCCCGTCATCTTGTGGTATCGCGACGAGATCGGTCTCACGCTGCAGGGGGCGGGGTTGCTGACCGCGCTGCTGGGTCTTTTTGTGGCCATCGCGGCGCTGCCCACCGGACTGGCGATCGGCCGCATGGGGGCTGTTCGTGCCACCGGCTATGGCTCGTTGCTGCTCGTGGCGGGCGGCCTGGCGCTCGCGGTTCTCGCGTCGCCGGTCGCGATCTTCGGCGCCCGGCTCTTCGAAGCAATGGGCTATCTGGTCGTCTGCATTTCGCTGCCCGCGATCCTCAACGAGATCTCGCCGCCGCGCTGGAAGGGACCGGTCCTGGCGATCTGGAGCGGTTTTGTGCCGCTCGGCTATGCAACCGCCGATCTCCTTGCCGCCGTCCTTGTGCCGCTTGGCGGCGTGCCGGTCTTCCTGGCGGTGCTGACGCTGCTTTATGCCCTGCTGTGGATGGCCAGCAGGCTCACGCTGCGGGGCGTTCGCCAGGATGCAGGTCCGGTGGTGACCGGGCAAAGGGGCGCTGCACTCACCTTGCCTGTCTTTCTGATTGCCGCTGGCTTTGGCCTCTTCGTCATCCTGTCGGTCGCCTTCTTCACCTTCCTGCCGAGCTACGCCCTGCAGGGAACGCTGCTGGTGCCCGCCGGGATCATCGCGCTGACGGTGCCGCTCGGCAACGTGCTGGCCAGTTTTCTGGTTCGCGACAGGAATGCCGGCTTCATGGCGGCGCTGGGCATTGGCGGGTTTGCGCTCTGCGCGCTGGCAGCCCCGCTGGCCTTCGGCAACGAGGCCGGCGCCATGACGACCGCTGCCGCCATCCTGCTGGCCGTCGCGGGTGCCGTGGTGGCATCGTCGCTGTTTGCGGCGATCCCCTTCGTGACGCCGCCGGGCGGTTCTGTGGCTACGGCGCTCGGCACCGTCAGCCAGGCCGGCGGGATCGGCACGCTCATTGGGCCGCCGATCGCCGCCTGGGTGCTCGAATCCCAGGGCTGGATGGGATTCGGCTGGTTCCTGTCGCTCATCGCGTTGCTTGGCATATTCTGCCTCGCCCCGCTGGCGGTGAACGCTTTGCGCAGAACGGCCTGAGGTCGGCCCTACCGCGGGGGCTCGACCGCCAGGCCCTTGACGAGGATTGGCCCCAGCGGCCTGCCGACCGGTGAGCCGGGCGCGTCTTCCAGGGTGATTTCGTAGAGCTGGTCCGGCTGCGGCTGCGGCAGGTCCGCCCCGGCCAGGACCATGTCGCGCGCCGCGCTGAAGGTTCCGAGCGACACAGGACCCACATCGGCGTCGTAAAGCGTCCAGGCTTCCAGAACCTTGCCCTCCGGTACCTCGAATTCGCGCAGCGGAATGACCCGGACCCGGTCGTCCCCATAGGCTTCCATGATGGCGCCGGGAACCGAGTTGTCGTCGACCAGCACCACCACGACGGCAGGCTCGGAGCCCGGCCTCATGATCTGGCCGCCGAGATAGCCGAGCCCGAACGCCGCCAGCAAGCAGGCGGCCAGAAGCGCGTTCTGCCATCCGGAGAAGGCTTTTCTGCCGGTGGGCGCGGGCAGGGCAGGGGTCGCGGGCGTCTTTGGAGCGGCGTCCTCGCGATCGATACGCGCCGAGATGCGCTGCCAGAGACTGTCCGATGCTGCCTCTGGCGCCAGGTCGTCCTGCAGCCTGTCGAACCGGTCTGCCCAGAAGGCAACCTCGCGCGCCAATTCGGCGTCCTGCGCCAACTCCTGTTCGAAGCGCTCCAACTGCGCTTCGTCCATCAGGCCGAGCACATACTCGGCTGCCCTGGAGATGCGCTCTTCCCCGGCACTCATGACATACACTCCCGCAGCGCGAGCACGCCCCGGCGGATCCACGCCTTGACCGTTCCGACCGGCGCCTTCAACTGCGAGGCGATCTCGCCATGGGTAAAGCCCACGACATAGGCCATGACGATCGAATCGCGGCGTTCGGGCCCGAGTTGATCGAGGCATCTACGCAGGTCGTCGTCGGGCCCCAGCGACCGGTAGGCCTGCTGGGCATCGCCGGCCCGGTCGCCCAGTTCGGCGAGCGTGGCCGGGTCATGAAAGTCCGTGCGCGCACCGTCGCGCAAGAGATTGAGCGCCCGGTGCCGCACGCTGGTCGTCAGCCAGGCGCGGGCCGAGCCCTTTTCGGCATCGAATTGCGAGGCCTTTCGCCAGACCGTGACAAAGACGTCCTGCACGACTTCCTCGGCCAGTTCCTTGCGACGAACGATGCGCTGCGCGACCGCCAGCATGCGACCGGCCTCCAGGCGAAAAAGGCTTGCCAGAGCCTGTCGCTCGCCATTGGCGATGCGCTGCAGCAGGCGTTCGAGTGAAGACATTTGCGTAAGGTTCAACTCGCCCGTCCATTACCGTTTCAATGCGTCATCGCTGAAGTCATACCCTTTCGGGGGCGTGTTGGATGCCCGAAGCGAAAAAAAGTCTCTACGCCCTGCATCCAGATCCGTCTTCCCGTGTGTACCACTCATGCAGGACGATCGAGATGCCCAACGGCGCCGGCTTTCCTGCGTGAACGCAACAAGTCCACTAAGGAGAGAGAAATGTCCCCCATTCTCAACCGTTTTGCCAAGATCTGCCTGGTTGGCGGAGCTACCGTCGCCCTCGCCTCGGCGGCCGCCGCCGCGCCGGCCGTCGGCCTCGTCGACGACCGCACGCTGGTCTGGTTCGAAACGACCACCGGCGAAGTCATGAATACGGTCGAGGTCGAGGGCGTCGAGCGCCTCCACGGTATCGACATCCGTCCCGCCGACGGCATGCTCTATGGCCTGGCCGCCAACAACCACCTCGTCACCATCGACCTCGATACAGGCATGGCCACCGAGGGCGCGATGCTTTCGGAAATGCTGCCTGAGGGCGCAACCGCCAGCGTCAATTTCAACCCGGTCGCCGACCGCCTGCGCGTCATGGGTTCCGACGGCACCAATCTGCGCATCAATGTCGAGACCGGCGAGACGATCGTCGACGGCTCGCTCAACTTCGACGCCGGCGACATGAATGCCGAGGCGGAGCCCAACGTGATCGCCACCGCCTACACCAATGGTGTGGCGATGGAGACGCCGGAGACGACTTCCATGTGGGACATCGACGCCTCGCTCGGCGCGCTGCTGCGCCAGACGGCGCCCAATGACGGCACGCTGGCCACGATCGGCATGCTCGGCGTCGAAGCCGACCACTACGCGATCGACTTCGAGGTCCGCGGCATGGACGACAACGTCCTGTGGATGGTCGCTGGAACCGGCATCTACACCGTCAATGTGGAAACCGGCGAAGCCGTCATGGAAAGCGAACTCGACGGCGTTGAGGGCGCGGTCCGCGACATCGCGATCCTTCCGGCCATGTAGGCTGGAGGATGGGGGCGCAATGACCGGAGATCCCTCGCTCCGGTCATCGTCCCCCGTTACCAGTGGGGCGGCCGCGTGACCGGAACATCCGGTGCCGCGTTCGCCTCCAGCTCGACGAGGCGTCTGGTCAGGACATCGAGCTTGTGCCGGAGCGTCTCGATTTCTTTCCATTGCGCGGCGATCTGCCCGGAAAGCTCCTCGATGGTGCGATCCTGTTCGGCGGCGAGCATTTCGAGTTGTGTCAGGCGGTCGGCCTCGCTCATGTCGCGATCGTCTCCAGTAGTGCGCGCAGGTTTTCGCCGAGCGGTTTGGGCCGTCGGCTCGACCGATCGACATAGACATGGACGAAGAAACCCTCCGCCGCGGCTTGCGTCTCGTCGTTGCGAAAAAGGCCGACTTCGTACCGCACCGACGTGCTGCCGAGCCTCGCGACCCTCAATCCGGCAGTGACGACGTCAGGGAACGCCATTTCCGAAAAATAGCGGCAGCCCGTCTCGACCACGAGACCGATCTGGTCACCCTTGGCAATGTCGAGCACGCCTTCCTCGATCAGCCACCCGTTCACGGCGCTGTCGAACAGCGAATAATGGACCACATTGTTCATGTGGCCATAGATGTCGTTGTCCATCCAGCGCGTGGTCAGCGTAAGAAACGCGCGATAATCCGCGCGCGTCGAAGGCAGGGGCCGGCTCACCAGGCTGCCTTGTAGATGGCCAGCGCGTCGGCTTCGGTGACCTCGCGCGGATTGTTGACGAGTAGCCGCTGCTGTTTCATCGCGTCGGACGCCATTCTTGCCAGATGCTCGTCGCCGATCCCCACGTCGCGCAGGCGCTGCTGCAACCCGAGCTTGGCCGACAGAGCCGCCAGTCGGTCGATGAAGGCGTTGCACCGCCCCTGCGTGCCCTCTTCGGCGTCCAGATCGGGAAAGCAGTCGCCGGCGATCTCGGCATAGAGATGGCCGGCATCCGGCGCATTGAACCGCAGCACATGCGGCAGCACCAGCGCGTTGGACAGCCCGTGGGGCACGTGAAAGGTGCCGCCGATCGGGTAGGCGAGCGCGTGGACGGCGGCGACCGGCGAATTGGCGAAGGCCTGGCCGGCGAGCATCGAGCCGAGCAGCATGGCCGAGCGCGCTTCCATGTTCGTCCCGTCGAAGACGGCGGTCTCGATATTGGCCGAAAGCAGCCTGAGCGCCTCGCGGGCGAGCGTCTTGGAGACCGGGTTGTTGTTGGCGCTCCTGGAGGCATAGGCCTCGATCGCATGCACCATGGCATCGATACCGGTCGCCGCGGTTATTCCCGCGGGAAGGCCGAGCGTCAGTTCCGGGTCGAGCACCGCGATGTCCGGCAGGATGATCGGGGACGAGACGCCGCGCTTTTCCTCGTCGCCCACGGTGATGATCGACACCGGCGTGACTTCCGAGCCGGTGCCGGCCGTGGTCGGGACCAGCACCAGCGGCAGGCGCGGACCCCGGGCATTGCCCACACCCCAGGCCTGGTCCAGATCTTCGCCGGAGCCGAGCAGCAGGGCCGCCAGCTTGGCGACGTCGAGCGAGGAACCGCCGCCGAATCCGACGACACCGGTGGCATACGCCGCCCGGCCAGCCTCGACCGCCTTCATGAGCGTTACCAGCGACGGATCGGCTTCGACGCGGTCGAAGATCGTGACCTCGACCCCGGCTTCGACGAGCGAGGCAACCGCCGGGTCACCGAGCCCGAGCCGGCGCAGGCCGGGGTCCGTCACGAAAAGCACCGATGGGCCGAGCTCGAGCGCAGCGAGAGAGCCCAGTTCGCGGGCCGCCGCGGGGCGGAAGACGATCGACGCCGTGGTGTTGAATGAGAAGGGGGCAAAGCTGTTTGTCATGGCGGGGGAAATTGACAAGGGCACTCGCATTTGTCGAGAGTAATCGGGCGCGTTGGCAGGGTGAGGCCGGCATGCTAGCGTTGACCAAATGATAAAAACAATCGAGGGGCCTGCCGATGGCGGACGCGGCAATCGAACTTGTAGGTATCAACAAGAGCTTCGGCGCCGTCCACGCCAATAAGGACATCGATCTCAAGATCGAAAAGGGCACCATTCACGGCATCATCGGCGAGAATGGCGCCGGCAAATCGACCCTGATGTCGATCCTATACGGCTTCTATCAGGCTGATTCCGGCGAGATTCGTGTCGATGGCCGTCCGACGGTGATCAAGTCGCCCGACGACGCCATCAGCCAGGGCATCGGCATGGTGCACCAGCACTTCATGCTGGTGCAGAATTTTTCCGTCATCGAAAACGTCATCCTCGGCGCCGAGGGCGCGGCACTGCTCAATTCCTCGCTGACCAGGGCGCGTTCCGAATTGCGGCGCCTGGAGCGCGAATACGGCCTCGAGGTCAATGCCGATGCGATCATCGAGGAACTGCCGGTCGGCCTGCAGCAGCGCGTGGAAATCCTCAAGGCGCTGTATCGCGGCGCCGAAATCCTGATCCTTGACGAGCCGACCGGCGTCCTGACGCCGTCGGAAGCCGATCACCTCTTCCGCATCCTGGCCCAGCTCAAGGACCAGGGAAAGACGGTGGTGCTGATCACCCACAAGCTGCGCGAGATCATGGCGATTACCGACAATGTCTCGGTGATGCGCCAGGGCGCGATGGTGGCGACCCGCAAGACGAGCGAAACCACGGTGGAGGAACTGGCCGAACTGATGGTCGGTCGCCGGGTGCTGCTGCGGGTCGACAAGGGCGAGGCCAAACCCGAGGCAGTCAAGCTGTCGGTGCGCGACCTCACGGTGGTGGATTCGCGCGGCGTCACGGTCGTCAACAATGTCTCCTTCGACGTGCGCGGCGGCGAGATCGTTGGCATCGCGGGCGTTGCCGGCAACGGCCAGTCGGAGCTTCTCGAAACGATTTCCGGCATCGGCCAGGCGAAGAGCGGCAAGGTGCTGCTCAACGGCAACCCCATCGACGTCACCGGCAATGCCGATCCAGGCGAACTGCGCGATCGCGGCCTCGCCCATGTGCCGGAAGACCGTCATTATGTGGGACTCGTCCTGCCCTTCGAGGAAAACGAGAACTCGATGCTCGGCTATCACGACCGCGAGTTCTATCTGCGCGGGCCGTTCCTCAACATCGAGGCGATCCGCGACGATGCACGCGACAAGATCGAGAAATACGATATCCGCCCGCCGGACTGCCGGCTCAAGACGGCCAATTTTTCCGGCGGCAACCAGCAGAAGATCGTGCTGGCGCGCGAGATGGAGAAGGATCCCGACGTCCTCATCGTCGGGCAGCCGACGCGCGGCGTCGATGTCGGCGCCATCGAGTTTATCCACCGGCGCCTCATCGACATGCGCGACCAGGGCAAGGCGGTGCTCCTCGTCTCCGTCGAGCTCGACGAAATCCGCGCGCTTTCCGACCGCATCCTGGTGATGTTCGACGGCCGCATCGTGGGCGAGCGGGATGGCGATGCGGATGAAGGCGAACTGGGTCTGCTGATGGCGGGCGTTGAATCCAGAGAGGCGGCGGAATAATGGCCAGTCCACACGGAAAGCTGCCGGCCTGGGCCGATTACGGACTTCTGCCGCTGATCAATGTCGTCGTGGCCTTCGGCGTTTCGGGCCTGGTCGTGCTTCTGGCCGGCGAAAGCCCGGTTCGCGCGGCGTCGCTTCTGGTGGAAGGCGCCTTCGGCAGCGGCCAGAATATCGCCTATACGCTCTACTACGCGACGAGCTTCATCTTCACCGGCCTTGCAGTCGCCGTGGCGTTTCACGGCGGGCTGTTCAACATCGGCGGCGAAGGTCAGGCCTATATTGGCGGGCTCGGGGTCGCGTTGGTTTGCCTGTGGCTCGACACGCTGGTGCCATGGTGGGTGACGTTCCCGGTGGCCATCCTCGGCGCAGCGATAGCCGGTGCGGTCTGGGCTTTCATCCCGGCGATCCTCCAGGCCAAGCGCGGCAGCCACATCGTCATCACCACCATCATGTTCAATTTCATCGCCGCCAGCCTGATGGTCTATCTGCTGGTCGGTCCCTTGAAGCCAGCCGGGCAGATGGCGCCGCAGACCCGCACCTTTTTCGAAGGCGGGCAGTTGCCCAAGATGAACTGGATGCTGGAAGCGCTGGGCTTTTCCATCCGTTCCTCGCCGCTCAACATCACTTTCCTGCTGGCGCTGGTGTGCGCGTTCCTCGTCTGGATACTGATCTGGCGCACGCGGCTCGGCTACGAGATCCGCACGCAGGGCCATAGCCCGAAGGCCGCGCGTTATGCCGGCATCGGTGAGGCGAGGATCGTCGTCATCACCATGCTCATCTCCGGCGCGCTGGCCGGCATGATGGCGCTGAACCCGGTCATGGGCGACACCAACCGGCTGCAGATCGATTTTGTCACCGGCGCCGGCTTTGTCGGCATCGCGGTGGCGCTGATGGGCCGCTCGCATCCGGCCGGCATCGTGCCCGCCGCGATCCTGTTCGGCATGCTCTACCAGGGTGGCGCCGAGATCGCCTTCATGATGCCGCACATCAGCCGCGACATGATCGTCATCATCCAGGGGCTGGTTATCCTGTTTGCCGGCGCATTGGAGCACATGTTCCGTCCCTGGCTGGCGGCGGCCTTCGCGAGCGTCAGTCCACGATCGGTCGGGCTCGGTCAAACCGGCAGGGAGGGTGCCTGACATGGAGGCTGTCACCTTCTTTGCCCAGGTCTTCGATTCGACCATCCGATTGTCGATCCCGCTGATCTTTGCCAGCCTGGCAGGGTTGTTTTCGGAGCGCGCCGGCGTCTTCGATATCGGTCTCGAAGGCAAGATGCTGGCCGCCGCCTTTGCCGGCGGCGCCATGGCGGCCGTCTATGGCAATCCCTGGTTGGGCCTGATGGCGGCGATCGTCGTCTCCACGGCATTCGCGCTGGTCCACGGCTTTGCCTCCATCACCAATCGCGGCAACCAGATCGTCTCGGGCGTGGCGATCAATTTCATCGCCGCCGGCGCCACGGTCATTCTCGGTCAAGCCTGGTTCGCGCAAGGCGGGCGGACGCCATCGCTATCGAACGATCAGCGTTTTTCGGCGATCACCTTGCCCTTTGCCGACGAACTGAGCGGCATCCCGGTCATTGGCCAGATCTATTCGGTCGTCCTGTCGGGCCATTCGATCCTCGTCTACATCGCCTTCCTGATGGTCTTCGTCTCGTGGTGGGTTCTCTTCCGCACCCGGTTCGGCCTGCGGCTGCGGGCGGTGGGCGAGAACCCGGCAGCTGTCGACACGGCCGGCATTTCGGTCGCCTGGCTTCGGTATCGCGCGGTAATCTGCACCGGCATCCTGTGCGGATTTGCCGGGGCCTATCTTTCGATGTCGATCGGCGCCGGCTTCGTGAAGGACATGACGGCCGGTCGCGGCTTCATTGCGCTGGCTGCCCTCATCTTCGCGAAATGGCGGCCGGGGCCGGCGATGCTGGCCTGCCTGCTGTTCGGCTTCCTTGATGCCATCTCGATCCGCCTGCAGGGAACGCCGCTGCCGATGGTGGGCCGCGTGCCGGCCCAGTTCCTCCAGGCTCTGCCCTACATCCTCACCGTCGTCCTGCTCGCCGGCTTCATCGGCCGGGCGATACCGCCGCGCGCCGGCGGCGTGCCCTATGTGAAGGAGCGCTGATGAGCCACGATCTGTTCGAGGCGGCGACTGCAGCGATGGGCAAGGCCCATGCGCCCTATTCGCGCTTTCCCGTGGGCGCGGCGCTGCGGACCGACGATGGGCGCGTCTATTCGGGCTGCAACATCGAGAACGCCTCGTTTCCCGAAGGCTGGTGTGCCGAGACCACCGCACTCGGCCACTATGTGATGGGCGGCGGCGGCCGCATCACCGAGATCGCCGTGGTGGCCGAGAAGATGGATCGCATTACCCCGTGCGGAGGCTGCCGCCAGCGGCTGGCCGAGTTTGCCGGGCCGGAGACAAAGCTCCATCTGTGCGATGCGAATGGGGTGGTCGAAACGCTGACCATGGCCGAAATCCTGCCGCTTGGTTTCCGGGGAGACGACCTCAAATGAAACAGGCGACCGACAGGCTGGTGGAACGTCTCGACGGACGCTCGCCGGACCTGGCGCTGGTGCTGGGGTCGGGGCTCGGTTCGCTTGCCGGTGAAGTCGAGGATGCGGTGCGCATACCCTATGGCGAATTGCCGGGCTTTCCGCAGAGCGGCGTGACGGGCCATGCCGGCGAGGTGGTCGCAGGCCGGCTTTCCGGCGCGGAAGTGCTCGTCCTGTCCGGCCGTGCCCACTACTACGAACACGGCAATGCCGCCGCCATGCGGCCCGTTATCGAGACGCTCGCGGGCGTCGGCATTGGCAAGCTGCTGCTTACCAATGCGGCCGGTTCCTTGCGCCCCGAGATGGCGCCGGGTTCGGTCATGATGATCACCGACCACATCAATTTCTCCGGCACCAACCCGCTTTTCGGCGAGCCGACCGACCGGCGTTTCGTTGGCATGACGGAGGCTTACGATCCCGAACTGCGTGCCGGCCTCAGACGTGCAGCCGAAATCAGCGGCACAGCCCTGCACGAAGGCGTCTACATGTGGTTTTCCGGCCCGTCCTTCGAGACGCCGGCCGAGATCCGCATGGCGCGTGTGCTGGGCGCCGATGCGGTCGGCATGTCCACCGTGCCGGAGGTGATCCTCGCCCGCTTCCTGGGGCTCAGGGTCGCGGCCTGTTCGGTCATCACCAATCTGGCGGCCGGCATGACGGGCCAGGAATTGTCGCATGACGAGACCAAGGAGGTCGCGCCGCTCGGCGGGCGTCGCCTTGCGACAATTTTCAAGGCGATGCTGGCCGAGGGCCGGACGGGCTAGCCATGCTCCCGCAGGAGATCATACGGCGCAAGCGCGACGGCGAGGCCCTTTCGGCCCCCGAGATCGCCGCCTTCGTGGCCGGCCTCACCGACGGGTCCTTCACCGACGCCCAGGTCTCGGCCTTCGCCATGGCTGTGTTCCTGCAGGGCATGGAGCGCGACGAGGCCGTGGCGCTGACGCTGGCGATGCGCGATTCCGGAGACCGGCTGGACTGGTCCGACCTGCCAGGCCCGGTCACCGACAAGCACTCCACGGGCGGGGTAGGTGACAATGTCTCCCTGATGCTGGCGCCGATCGTGGCGGCCTGCGGTGCCTATGTGCCGATGATCTCCGGTCGCGGGCTCGGCCATACGGGCGGCACGCTGGACAAGATGGACTCCATCCCCGGCTACACCACCCAGCCCGATAATTCGCTGTTTGCAAGGACCGTGCGGGAATGCGGCTGCGCCATCATCGGGCAGACGGCCCGGCTGGCGCCCGCAGACCGCCGGTTCTACGGCATCCGCGACGTCACGGCGACGGTGGAATCGATCCCGCTCATCACCGCGTCCATCCTGTCGAAGAAACTGGCCGCCGGCCTCGGCTCGCTGGTTCTCGACGTGAAGGTCGGCAATGGCGCCTTCATGTCGAAGACCCGCGATGCCACCACCCTGGCGCGTAGCCTGGTGGAGACCGCGGTCGGGGCCGGATTGCCGGCCACCGCGCTGATGACCGACATGAACGAGCCGCTGGCTTCCGCGGCCGGCAATGCGGTCGAAATCATGAATGCCGCCGACTTCCTGACGGGCCGCTACCGGGACCCGCGCCTCGAGGAGGTCACCCTGGCGCTGGCCGCCGAAATGCTCGTTGCGGCGGGCCGGGCGGATACTCATCAGGAGGCCGAACTGCGCGCCCGCGACGCGCTCGACGCCGGCAAGGCCGCCGAGGTGTTCGGCAGGATGGTCACCGCACTGGGTGGGCCGGCCGACTTATTGGAGCGTTACGAAAACTATCTTGAAATTGCGCCCATTGAGCGCACCGTGGCCGCACCGGGAGACGGGTTTGTCGCGGGCATCGAAACACGCGACATCGGTCTTGCGGTCGTCGAACTGGGGGGAGGGCGCACCGACCCGGCCCAGAAGATCGATCACGCGGTCGGGGTCACCCGGCTTCTGCCCGTGGGAACGGCGGTGCAGGCCGGAGATGCCCTGGCGCTCGTCCACGCGCGCTCGTCGGAGGCGGCCGACAGGGCTGCGGCGACGGTAATGGAAGCCTATGAACTCTCGGAGGCCCGGCCGCGCCGGCCCGATCCGCTCATTCGCCGCATTACGGCTTCGGACGGCGCCTGATCATTTGGTGCCGTACATACGGTCGCCGGCATCGCCCAGTCCCGGAACGATATAGCCCTTCTCGTTGAGATGGCTGTCGATGGAGGCCGTGAAGACCTGCACGTCCGGGTGGGCCTTGTTGAAGCGCTCGATGCCTTCGGGTGCCGCCAGCAGGCACAGATAGCGAAGATTGGTGGCGCCGCGTTCCTTGAGCTTGCTCACAGCCGCGATCGCCGAATTTGCGGTCGCCAGCATCGGGTCGACGACGATGACCAGGCGGTTTGCCAGATCCGTCGGCGCCTTGAAGAAATATTCGACCGCCTCCAGCGTGTCATGGTCGCGGTAAAGCCCGATATGCGCGACACGCGCGGCGGGGACGAGGTCGAGCATGCCGTCGAGAAGGCCGTTACCGGCGCGCAGCACGGAGGCGAAGACCAGCTTCTTGCCTTCCAGCGTCGGCGCGTCGATCGTGGTGAGCGGTGTCTCGACGCGGCGCGTCGTCAGTTCGAGTTCGCGGGTTACCTCGTAGCAGAGAAGCAGCGAGATCTCGCGCAAAAGCCGCCTGAAGCTCGCCGTCGAGGTCTCCTTGTCGCGCATGATGGAGAGTTTGTGCTGGACGAGGGGATGATCGACGACGGTGACGCCCTTGAGCTGCTTGTTCATGTTCTGCCTTTCGCTGCCCGACCTGGTCGTCACCTTATCCGCCTCAAGCGGGCGGCGGAACCGCAGCGGGTAAATGAAACCACAGCTTTGTCAGGCGCTAGCGCTCTCCAGCCGCGATATCAGCGTGCGACGCGCGTCTTCGTCGACGAAGGCGGCTTCCAGCGCGGTACGTGTCACGTCGAGGAGGTCAGCCCGATCCAGGCCGAAATGTGTGGCGGCGACCTCGTATTCCCGCTCCAGCGTGGTCCAGAAATAGGGCGGATCGTCGGAATTGAGCGTCACGCGGCAGCCTGCGTCGCGCAGCTTTTGAAACGGGTGCGTGGCAAAGCTGTCGAAGATTTTCAACTCGATGTTGGAGACCGGGCAGATCTCCAGCACCACGCCCTCATCGGCGATACGGGCCACCAGATCCGAATTCTCGATCGCCCGCACGCCATGGCCGATGCGGGTGGGCCGCAGATGGTCGAGCGCGGCGGCGACGCTCTCCCAGCCTGCCAGTTCGCCGGCATGGACCGTGATGCCGAGGCCCGCTTCCCTGGCCATGTCGAAAGCGCGGGCGAAATCGGCGGGGTGCCCGGTGCGCTCGTCCCCGGCCATCCCGAAGCCGGTGACCAGCGGATGTCCGCATTCGACAGTGAAACGCGCTGCGGCCTCTACCGACTCCACGCCGAAATGACGCACGCCGGTGACGATGATCCGCCCCTCAATGCCGGTTTTTGCATTCGCGCGGCGGATGCCTTCGCCCAGTCCGTTCGTGTAGGCCTGCGGCGAGAGCCCTGCGCGGATGGCATGGTCAGGCGAGGTGAAGAATTCCGAATAGATGGCGCCGTCTGCGGCGAGGCTCGTCAGATAGGTCTCGGCCAGAAGGGCATAATCTTCTTCGGTGCGAAACAGGCTGGCGGCCGCGTCATAGGCGGCCAGGAAGGACGTGAAGTCATTCCACACGAAAGAGCCGTCGCGGATGTAGCCTGACGTGTCGGCGCCGTATTTTCGTGCCTGTTGGGAAACGAGGTCTGGCGATGCGGCGCCTTCGATATGGCAGTGAATCTCGGCTTTCGGCAGCATTTGGACCTCATGGACGCTGGGCGGGGCGCGGCCTATGACCGCGCCTTGCAACGATAGCGCCGGGAAACGTGTTGGGCTATGGTCCGCGCGATTTCTAACGGGTAGGCCAACATGACCAATCGATCCGCCAGCACCGGCGCGATGGAGACTTCCTTCGGATACCGGACCGTCGAGGCGGGGCAGAAGCAGCCTCTGGTCGACGACGTCTTTCGCAAGGTTGCCGAGCGCTACGATCTGATGAACGACATCATGTCGGGCGGGCTGCACCGCATCTGGAAGGACGCGATGGTGGCGTGGCTCAACCCGCCCGGGCGCGCAGGCTGGCGTTCGCTCGACGTGGCTGGCGGCACGGGCGACATCGCGTTTCGCATCTATGAAGCCTCGCAGCGGCAGGCCGACGTTACAGTGCTCGACATCAATGGCGCGATGCTCGAAGTCGGCCGCGAACGCGTCCAGAAGCGCGGCTTCGGCGAGGCGCTGACCTTCGTCGAGGCCAATGCCGAGGAACTGCCCTTCGCGGATGCGAGTTTCGACGCCTATACGATCGCTTTCGGCATCCGCAACGTGCCGCGCATCGAGACGGCGCTGGCCGAAGCCCATCGGGTTCTCAAGACGGGCGGGCGTTTCATGTGCCTGGAATTCTCCGAGGTGGAAATGCCGCTGCTCGACAAGGCCTACGAGGCCTGGTCGTTCCACGCCATCCCGCGCATCGGGCAGGCAGTAGCCGGCGATGGCGAACCCTACCGTTATCTCGTGGAGTCGATCCGTAAATTCCCTCGCCCCGAGGCATTCGGTTCGATGATCGGCAAGGTGGGCTTCGACCGGGTCGCATGGCGCGGCATGACCGGCGGCATCGCCACGATCCACTCGGCCTGGAAGCTGTGAGGCCGAAAGCGACATGAGTACCCCTGGCGCCTATTTCCGGCTGCTCAATGCCGGCTGGATCCTTTCGCGGGAAGGCGTGTTCGCCGCCTTGCCGGGAGACCAGTTGACCGGGCCCGCCCTGTTGGCGTGGCGGCTGTCCAGGCTCGTCGCCCGGCGTCGCTCGAAGGAGGATTCGCGCTCCGCGCGCATGTCCAAGGCGGTCGACAGGCTGGGCCCGTCCTACGTCAAGCTCGGCCAGTTCCTCGCCACCCGGCCCGACGTGGTCGGCGCCGACGTGGCGATGGATCTGGCCGAACTCCAGGACCGGATGAGCACCTTTCCGCGCGAAATCGCGATTGCCTCGATCGAGGGATCGCTCGGGCGCACGATCGATGATCTCTACCTGGAATTCGGAGAGCCGATCGCAGCTGCTTCCATCGCGCAGGTTCATCCGGCTGAGGTGGAGCGGGACGGTGTCCGCACCAAGGTCGCCGTCAAGGCGATCCGCCCGGGCGTGCGCAGGCGTTTCTTCAACGATCTGGAGAGCTTCTTTCTCGCTGCCCGCATGCAGGAGCGATACATGCCGGCCTCGCGGCGGCTGCGGCCTGTCGAGGTCACGCGAATGCTGGCCCAGAGCACCAAGATAGAGATGGATCTGCGGCTCGAGGCGGCGGCGCTGTCCGAGCTGGGCGAAAACACCACGGAGGATCCCGGGTTCCGCGTCCCCTGGGTGGATTGGGAGCGCACCGGCCGCGACGTCGTCACCATGGAATGGATCGACGGCATCAAGATGTCCAATATCGAGGCCCTGCGCACCGCAGGCCACGATCTCAATGCATTGAGCGTGACGGTCATCCAGTCCTTCCTGCGCCACACGCTGCGCGACGGTTTCTTCCATGCCGACATGCATCCGGGCAATCTGTTCGTGGAGGCCGATGGCACGATCGTCGCGGTCGATCTCGGCATCGTCGGACGGCTCGGCAAGAAGGAGCGGCGGTTCCTTGCCGAAATCCTCTACGGCTTCATCCGGCGCGACTACGTCCGCGTCGCGGAAGTGCATTTCGAGGCCGGCTATGTGCCGCCGATCCACGACGTGCACGCCTTCGCGCAGGCGATCCGCGCGATCGGCGAGCCCATTCACGGCCAGCCGGCGGAGACCATCTCGATGGCCAGGCTGCTGGCGCTGCTGTTCGAGGTGACCGAGATCTTCGACATGCAGGCGCGGCCTGAACTGATCCTGCTACAGAAGACGATGGTCGTGGTCGAAGGCGTGGCACGCAACCTCAACCCGTCCTTCAACATGTGGAGGGCGGCGGAGCCCGTCGTCGGCGACTGGATCAGGGACAATCTCGGCCCGCGCGGTTATCTGGAGGATGCGCGTGACGGCGTCCTGGCGCTGGCCTCGCTCGCCCGCCAGGCACCGGAGCTGGCTGCCCGCACCGAGAAACTGTCGCGCGAGATCGACGTCATGGTCGAGAAGGGCCTGCGCTTCGACGAGGAGACGGCGCAGTCCATCGGACGTGCGGAAGCGCGCCACACCCGCTCCGGCCGCGTAGCTCTGTGGGTCATTGCCGCGACGCTGTTCTGGATTGCCCTGCAGCTCACTTGATTGACTGGACTGAGGGCGATGCCTACATTATAGTCATTGCAGTCATTGCAGTCAATTTTCCTGCTTTACGAGGAGATCGGCATGGCGACGCTGACCATCCGCAATCTGGACGACGAGGTTAAGCGCGCGCTTCGCCGCCGCGCCGCCGATCATGGCGTATCCATGGAACAGGAGGCCCGCACTATCCTGAGAGAGGTTGCGCTCGAGAAGGCGCCTGCCCCGGTGGCGCCTGGTACCTGGCGGCTGAAGGCGTCCAAGGAAGAGATACTCGCGCTGGGACGCAAACCGGATGCGCCAATCGATCACAAGGCCGAATCCGATGCGCTCTATGACTATCTGGACCAGCAATGAAGCTGGTGATCGATACGTCCGCCATTGTTGCGGTGTTGCGCGCGGAAGATGATGCCGGCCGGATCGCGGAGGTTCTTGGGCAGGCCGAAGAACGTATCATGACTTCCGCCAGCTATCTTGAGGCCGGCATCGTCATGGCAAATGACAAAACACCCGATGGTTCCGAAAGACTGCAGCGCTTGATGCTCAGCCTCGATATCCGGGTTGCAGATTTCACTCAGGCCGAGGCGGAAGAGGGCATCATGGCTCATCGACGCTTTGGACGCGGCTCGGGCCACCCTGCAAAGCTCAATTTCGGCGACTGCCTCGCCTACGCACTGGCCAGGACGCGAAACCTCCCCCTGCTTTTCAAGGGCGAGGATTTCATCCATACCGACATCGTGCCGGCACTGAAGCCGGCCTGATACGGGAGAGGCATCCTTGGCGCTTGCCGGAAAACGCATCCTGCTGATCATCGGCGGCGGCATTGCTGCCTACAAATGCCTCGATCTCATTCGCCGGCTGCGCGAACGCGGTGCTGCGGTGCGGTGTGTCATGACAGCCGCCGCGCGGGAGTTCATCACGCCCCTCGCGGTCGGCGCGTTGACTGCGGACCGCGTCTTCACCGATCTTTTCGACCGCGAGGACGAGCACGATGTCGGGCATATCCGTCTGTCGCGGGAGGCCGACCTGCTGGTGGTCGCCCCGGCCACGGCCGATCTGATGGCCAAGATGGCGGCCGGCCTCGCCAACGATCTCGCCTCGACCGTGCTTATGGCGACCGACAAGAAGGTGCTGATCGCCCCGGCCATGAACCCGAAGATGTGGGACCACCCCGCCGCCCGCCGCAACCGCGACACCCTTGCCCGCGACGGCATTGCCTTCATCGGTCCCAACCGGGGCGAAATGGCCGAGAGCGGCGAGGGCGGCGAGGGGCGCATGGCCGAACCGCTGGAAATCGTGGCGGCCATCGAAGCGCTGCTCGATGGAGCCCCAAAACCGCTGGCCGGCAAGAAGGTCGTGGTGACTTCCGGCCCGACGCACGAGCCGATTGATCCCGTGCGCTACATCGCCAACCGCTCGTCGGGAAAGCAGGGCCATGCAATCGCGGCGGCACTGACCCGGCTCGGAGCCGATGTCCAGCTGATCTCTGGTCCGGTGAACCTGCCTGATCCGGCCGGCGTGACGACGACCCGGGTGGAAACCGCGCGCCAGATGATCGCGGCCGTCGAGGCGGCGCTGCCGGCCGATGCGGGCATCTTCGTTGCCGCCGTGGCCGACTGGCGGACCGAAGGCGAAAACGGCCACAAGATGAAGAAAGTGCCGGGTGAGGGACCGCCGGCCCTCAAAATGGTGGAGAATCCGGATATCCTCGCCACCATCGGCCATCACGCGCGGCGGCCGGCGCTGGTGATCGGCTTTGCCGCCGAGACACAGGATGTCGTCGCGAACGCCAAGCGGAAACTCGCGCGCAAGGGCGCCGATATCATCGTCGCCAACGACGTCTCGGCCGACAGCGGCATCAATTCAGGCGGCGTCATGGGCGGTGACCGCAACATGGTGCGGATCGTCTCGGCCGATGGCGTCGAGGACTGGCCCGAGATGGGCAAGGACGAGGTGGCAAACCGGCTCGCCCAACTTGTCGCTGATCGGCTGGCGGCCAGGTAGCGGAGCATGACAGCTGTCCCGGTTCTGGAGGGCGAGCGACTCCGATTGCGGCCGCACCGTGCAGACGACCTCGACGCCTATACCTTGCTGTGGTCCGACGAGACGGTCGTCCGGTTTATCGGCGGCCGGCCGCTGGGACGCAGCGAATGCTGGGCCCGCATATTGCGGTTCCGCGGCATGTGGGAGATGCTGGGTTTTGGCTTCTGGATCGTCGAGCAGAAGCAGTCCGGCAGGCTCGCCGGCGAGGCCGGCATCATGGATCTCCGCCGCGAAATCGAGCCATCCCTAGACGGTACCTACGAGGCCGGCTGGGCGCTCATGCCTGATTTCCACGGGCAGGGTCTGGCAAGCGAGGCCATGCGCCTCGTTCTCGACTGGGCCGACCGGCACCACCCGTCGACGCCGCTAAGCTGCATCATCGCCGAGGAGAACCAGCCGTCGCTGCGGCTCGCCGCGAAGCTCGGCTTCAGCCGCAGCGGTGCCGGAGATTATCAGGGCAACAGCCTCCTCCACCTCCGGCGAGCGGCTCCTGGGATCCCGGCTGAGGCGCCTGATTAGGCATGACGAGCCTGCTGCAACTGGAAAACGCCGAACCTTGCCGTTGTGGCACCCGGACTTTGCCTGCAATCCAGTGCCATCTGATGGGCCTCATGTCGAATTGACCGCGCGTCGGCATCATGGTCAAAGCGGGCGCGGCCCGGGAGCCCGCTAGAGGAGACAAGCATGTCGGAGTATGTCGAAGTCCATTCCCTGAAGATCGATCCCCGCTTCCACGCCTTCGTGGCCGAGCAGGCCCTCCCGGGCACGGGCATAGAACCCGATCATTTCTGGCGCGAATTCTCGGCGATACTGCACGATCTGGCGCCGAAGAACCGCGATCTCCTCGCCAGGCGCGAAGAACTGCAGGCAGAGATCGATGCGTGGCACAAGGAGAACGGCGCGCCGGCGGACCTGGCTGCCTATGAAGGGTTCCTGCGCTCAATCGGTTATCTCCTGCCCGAAGGCCCGGCCTTCAAGGTCACGACCGAGAACGTCGATGCCGAAATTGCCCGGATCGCCGGGCCCCAGCTCGTCGTCCCGGTCATGAACGCACGTTATGCGCTCAACGCCGCCAACGCACGTTGGGGGTCGCTTTACGACGCGCTCTACGGCACGGACGCCATTTCGGACGATGACGGTGCCGAGAAGGGATCCGGCTACAATCCGAAGCGCGGCGAGAAGGTGATTGCCTGGGCCCGCGCGTTCCTCGACGCCAGCGCGCCGCTCGTCGACGACAGTTGGGAGGGAGTGACCTCCTTCACGGTCGAGGACGGTCGTCTCGTGCTGCACACGGAAGGCACCGGATGCGGCTTGCAGGATGCCGGGCAGTTCGTCGGCTACCGCGGCCCCGCCGAAGCTCCGGACGCAGTGCTGCTCAAGAGGAACGGCCTCCACGTCGAGATCGTGATCGATGATGAGCATCCGATCGGCAAGAACGACCGCGCGGGCATTGCAGACCTCGTGCTCGAATCCGCGCTGACCACGATCCAGGATTGCGAGGATTCGGTCGCCGCCGTGGATGCGGAAGACAAGATCGTCGTCTACAGCAACTGGCTCGGCCTGATGAAGGGCGACCTCGAGGAAGAGGTGTCCAAGGGCGGCAAGACCATCACGCGCAAGCTCAATCCCGATCGCGACTACACCGCTCCGGACGGCAGCACCTTCGCACTGCCGGGCCGCTCGGTGATGCTGGTCAGGAATGTCGGTCACCTGATGACCAACCCCGCCATTCTGCTATCGGATGGAACGGAAGTGCCCGAAGGCATCATGGACGCGATGATGACGGCCATGGTCGCGCTGCACGATGTCGGCCCGAACGGTCGGCGTGGCAATTCGCGCGCCGGTTCCATGTACGTGGTCAAGCCCAAGATGCATGGCCCCGAAGAGGTGGCCTTCGCAGTCGAGATATTCGGCCGCGTCGAGGATGCGCTGGGCATGGCCCGGAACACCATCAAGATGGGCATCATGGACGAGGAGCGTCGCACCACGATCAACCTCAAGGAATGTATCCGCGCCGCTGCCGAGCGGGTCGTCTTCATCAATACGGGCTTCCTCGACCGCACCGGCGACGAGATCCACACTTCGATGGAGGCCGGCCCCATGATCCGCAAGGGCGACATGAAGTCGGCCGCGTGGATTTCCGCTTACGAGAACTGGAACGTCGACATCGGGCTCGAATGCGGCCTGCAGGGCCACGCCCAGATCGGCAAGGGCATGTGGGCGATGCCTGACCTGATGGCTGCCATGCTGGAGCAGAAAGTCGGTCACCCCAAGGCCGGCGCCAACACCGCCTGGGTTCCCTCGCCGACGGCGGCGACACTGCATGCCACGCACTACCACAAGGTCGATGTTCATGCCGTCCAGGCGGAACTGAAGCTGCGTCCGCGTGCAAAACTCTTCGATATTCTGTCCGTGCCGGTCGCCACGCGGCCCAACTGGTCCGAGGAGGATATCCAGAAGGAGCTCGACAACAACGCGCAGGGCATTCTCGGCTATGTCGTGCGCTGGATCGACCAGGGCGTGGGCTGTTCGAAGGTGCCCGACATCAACGATGTCGGCCTGATGGAAGACCGCGCCACCTTGCGCATCTCCTCCCAGCACATTGCCAACTGGCTGCATCACGGCGTGTGCACCGAGGATCAGGTGATGGAGACCATTAAGCGCATGGCAGCCGTCGTCGATCGGCAGAACGAGGGCGATCCGCTTTACCGGCCGATTGCCGCCGATTTCGAGGGCTCCATCGCCTTCCAGGCCGCCTGCGATCTCGTCCTCAAGGGACGCGAGCAGCCGAGCGGCTACACCGAACCCGTCCTCCACGCGCGCCGCCTGGAACTGAAGGCGCGCGAGAAGGCCACATAGATCAGCAGACGGGATCGCCATGAACCTCCTCGCCATCGACACGGCCGCCCGGCTGTGTGCTGCGTGCGTGTTCGACACAGATGGCAGTCGCGAGCGGGGCCGCGCGGTGCTCGACCTCGGCAAGGGCCATGCCGAGCACCTGATGGAAGTGGTCGGCGAGGCATTGGGTAACGCCGGGCTCGTCTATGGCGAACTCGCCATGATCGCGGTCTGCATCGGGCCGGGTTCCTTCACCGGCGTCCGGGTCGGCGTATCCGCAGCGCGCGGGTTGGCACTGGCGCTGAAGGTCCCCGTGGTCGGCGTCACATCGATCGAGGCCCTGGCCGCCGAGGCCCGCGTCGATCATCCCAGTTCCGAGATAGTGGTGCTTCTGGATGCCGGCAGAGGCGGCATCTACGCCGCGCGCTACGATTCCACTGGCACAGAGACCGAATCGCCAGCGCTGCTGACGCTTGCCGAAGCCGGCGAAATGGCGAGGCGGGGCAGCCCGGTTCTGGTCGGCTCCGGCGCCGATGGCGTTTGTGCCGCCGCCGGCCTCGAAAATCCGATCGCCGCGCGGGAGGCCACGGCCGACATCGCGACCTATGCTCGACTGGCCGCGCACGGGGGCCTGCCCGGCCGCCCGGGCAGCCCGCTTTATCTGCGCGGCGCCGACGCCAAACCGCAGATCGGATTCGCCCTTGAGCGGAAGGCCGACTCATGAGGTTCCCCTTTCGGCTCGGGCGCCGCGAATACATCATGGAGCGTGTCGACGACGAGCATGCCGGTTCACTCGCTGCCTTGCATCACGACGCCTTCTCGCGGCCGTGGAGCGACACCGAATTCGCGGCACTGATCGCGCAGGAGGCGGTCTCCGGCTTCATCGCGATCGAGATCGGCCGGGCGACTGCCCCGCCTGCCGGCTTCGTCCTCATGCGCGTGGCCGCGGACGAGGCCGAGATACTCACCATCGCCGTCGGCAAGGCCCATCGCGGACATGGCGTCGGATGGGCACTGATGGACGCGGCCCTGCGCCAGATGCATTCCGACCGCGTGGCCCACGTGTTTCTTGAAGTCGACGAGGGGAACGCGGCGGCAATAGCGCTCTACAGGCGGCTCGGATTTGCGGAAGTCGGCCGCCGGCCTTCCTACTACGCCGCCGATGAGCCGGGCTCCGGCAACGCCCTGATCATGCGGCGCGATTTGCGGCGCGCCAAGGATGGCGGGTCGCAGAAATGATCGGCTGGCTGCGGGTTGTCCTTGCACTCACCATCTTCGCCGTCGGGACAATTCTTGGGGCGCTGCTGCATCTGTCGGCCCGCAAGACCGGATGGATCGGCGAACATGTGATCCCCCGCGCCTGGCACCGGATGATCCTGCGGTTGCTGGCCATCAAGGTTCACGTCGTCGGAGAGCCGTCGACGTCGCGGCCGCTACTCATCGTGTCGAACCATGTCTCGTGGACCGACGTGATGGTGATCGGTTCGGTGGCAGATGTGCATTTCATCGCGCGGGGCGACATGGCGCACTGGCCCGTCATGGGCACCATCGGGCGGCTGCGGCGTACCGTGTTCATCGAACGCGGCTCGCGCAAGCGCTCGGCCGAGCAGACGGCGGAGATTGCCGGGTTCGTCCGGCGCGGCGACGTGCTCGTCCTTTTCGCGGAAGGCACGACCGGCGATGGCAGCACCATTCTCCCCTTCAAGACATCGCTGTTTGCAGCCCTCTATCCGGCTGGCGAGCCGGAACGACCCTTCGCGACAGTCCAGCCGGTATCGGTCGCCTATCTGCGGTCGTATGGCGTCCCGCTGGGGCGTCTTGAGCGGACACGCTACGCCTGGATCGGCGACCAGACGCTCGCGCCGCATCTGGTCATGCTGCTGAAGGGTGGCGCGGTCGATGTCGAGGTCACCTTCGGCGAGTCGATTGAGCCCGACAGGGCCGGAGACCGGAAGTTGCTTGCGCGGCAGACAGAGGCGGCGGTGCGGTCCATGGCAGTGGCCAGCCGCAGGGCACTTTCGCCCGGTCACGATTGACGGAAAGCGCCGCGCCGGACTGTTTTTTGACATCAAAAACCATTACAGACGCGCTCATGGAACGAGTTGATACGCAATTGCCGGAATTGGGCAACGCGCCCGCGACGCGCGGCGGCAAGAAGGTCTTCGTCAAGACCTATGGGTGCCAGATGAACGTCTACGATTCCCAGCGCATGACCGATGCGCTGGCCGCAGACGGTTATGGTGCGACCGACCGCATCGAGGATGCCGATCTCATCCTGCTCAACACCTGCCACATCCGCGAGAAGGCGGCCGAAAAGGTCTATTCCGCGCTCGGCCGATTGCGCCAGCTCAAGGAAGAGCGCGCTCTGTCGGGGCGCGAGACGCTGATCGGCGTGGCCGGCTGCGTCGCGCAGGCCGAGGGCGAGGAGATCATCCGGCGTTCGCCGGCCGTCGATCTGGTGATCGGCCCGCAGACCTATCACCGCCTCGGCGCCGCCGTGAGCCGCGCCAGGCAGGGCGAAAAGGTGGTCGAGACCGACTACGCCATCGAGGACAAGTTCGAGCATTTGCCGGCGCCTGCGCGCAAGGCCGTGCGGGCCCGTGGCGTCACCGCTTTTCTCACCGTCCAGGAAGGCTGCGACAAGTTCTGCACATTCTGCGTGGTGCCCTATACGCGCGGTTCCGAGGTTTCGCGGCCGGTCTCCCAGATCGTCGCGGAGGCCGAGCGGCTGGCCGAGGCCGGCGTGCGCGAGGTCACCCTGCTGGGCCAGAACGTCAACGCCTGGCACGGCGAGGGCCCGGACGGCAACGAATGGGGTTTGGGCCAGCTGTTGTTCCACCTGGCGGAGATCCCCGGCATCGCGCGACTGCGCTACACGACCAGCCATCCGCGCGACATGGATGACGCGCTGATCGCCGCCCACCGCGACCTCGAAACGCTGATGCCCTACCTGCATCTGCCGGTTCAGTCGGGCTCCGACCGCATCCTGAAAGCCATGAACCGGCGCCACACCGCCGCTGACTATCTGCGTCTTGTCGACCGCATCCGGGCCGTTCGGCCTGACATCGCCATGTCGGGCGACTTCATTGTCGGTTTCCCCGGCGAGACAGATGCCGATTTCGAGGACACGATGCGGCTCATCGAGGCCGTGACATATGCGCAGGCCTTCTCCTTCAAATATTCGCCGCGACCGGGAACACCGGGGGCCGACATGGAGTTCCATGTGCCTGAGGCGGTGAAGGACGAGCGCCTGCAGCGACTGCAGGGCCTCCTGTACCGCCAGCAGCAAGAATTTGCCGCCAGCCTCGTCGGCACCGAGATGAAACTGTTGCTCGAAAAGCCCGGTCGCATGCCGGGTCAGCGGGTTGGACGGTCGCCGTGGCTGCAGCCGGTTATTGTTGATGAAACGGCCGGCGAAATCGGCGACATTGTAAGTGTTCGAATCACCAAGGCGGGGAGCAACTCCCTGTTTGCCGAGATCGGAGTGCCAGGTTGAGGAAGACCCTTTGAGCGCCGCCACGAAAGTGAGCAACCCGCCCTCCGGGGCTTCCGATATGGCGCACATGGTGCTGACATTCGACGACAACAGGCTGGCCAGCGCCCTGTATGGCCAGTTCGACGAGAATCTGGCCCGCATCGAACAGAAGCTCGGCGTCGACATTCGCTCCAAGGGCAACCAGATCACGATCAAGGGCAGCCCGTCGCTGGCCGAGCAGGCACGCCGCACGCTCGATCATCTATACGCGCTGCTGCAGAAGGGTGGGGACCTGTCGCCCTCCGAGGTCGATGGCGCCATCCGCATGGCAGTCGCCGCCGACGATCAGCCGAGCCTGCCGACGCTCGAGGGCAAGACCCGGCTGGCGGTCGCCCAGATCTCGACGCGCAAACGCACGATCCACGCCCGTTCCCAGAACCAGGACGCCTACATGCGGGCGCTGGAACGCTCCGAACTGGTGTTCGGCGTCGGCCCGGCCGGCACGGGCAAGACGTTTCTGGCTGTCGCCCACGCCGCCATGCTGCTGGAGCGTGGCATGGTCGAGCGGATCATCCTGTCGCGTCCCGCAGTCGAGGCCGGCGAAAGGCTGGGCTTCCTGCCCGGCGACATGCGCGAGAAGGTCGATCCCTATCTGCGGCCGCTCTACGATGCGCTCTACGACATGATGCCAGGCGACAAGGTCGAGCGCGCCATCACCGCAGGCGTGATCGAGATCGCGCCGCTCGCCTTCATGCGCGGCCGGACCTTGGCCAACGCCGCGATCATCCTCGATGAGGCGCAGAACACCACGCCGATGCAGATGAAGATGTTCCTGACCCGGCTGGGCGAGAACGCGCGCATGATGGTGACCGGCGATCCGAGCCAGATCGACCTGCCGCCGAACACCACTTCCGGCCTCGTCGAGGCGCTTCGCGTGCTGGACGGCATAGGGGGAGTGGTTACAGTGCGCTTCAACGACGGCGACGTCGTGCGCCATCCGCTCGTGGCCGAAATCGTCAGGGCCTATGACCGGGCAGGCGGCACGCCGAGCGGCAGGCCCGGCCCGGCTCTCTGAACCGCACCAGGTACGCATCATGACCCAGCCCTTCCTGGTCGACATGACGGTCGAGGCCGGTCACTGGCCGCCGGAAGACGAGCTTGCGGCAGTGATCTCGCGCGCGACCGACGCCACGATCGGCGAGCTCGGCATGGTGGCGCCGCAGCGATGCGAGCTTGGTGTCCTGTTCACCGACGATGCCCATATCGCAGCGCTCAACGCCGAATGGCGTGGCCAGGACAAACCTACCAACGTGCTCTCATTTCCCTCAGGGATGCCGAGCGCGGCCGGCGATTTGCCCCCGCTTCTGGGCGACATCGTCCTTGCCGCGGAGACGATAAATGCCGAGGCGGCACTGGACGGCAAGCCGTTCGAGCACCATTTGACCCATCTGATCGTGCATGGGCTCTTGCATCTGCTGGACTATGATCACGAGGATGAGGAAGAGGCGGAAGAGATGGAGGCGCTGGAACGTCAGGTTCTCGCGCGACTTGCCATTCCCGATCCCTACCGCTAATTGAAGGTTTCAAACGACCGGAAGACGATGAACAACAACCCAGAGCCTGCAGTCGCCCTCGAAACGGGTGGCGAAAAGGCGGCGGAACAGTCCGAAGACGCCCAAAGTATCGGCGCCGGACCGTCCGGCACCCCCCCAACGCTGTACAAGCGATTTCTCGCCTTGTTCGGAGTCCGCAACGGCTCCACCATTCGCGACGATCTGGAAGACGCTCTCGCCGAGCATGGATTGGGCGAGAACTCCTTTTCGCCCGGCGAGCGCGCCATGCTCAACAACATCCTGCGGCTTCGCGAGGTGCGCGTAGAGGATGTGATGGTGCCGCGCGCCGAGATCGAGGCGATCGACATCCACACCAGCCTCTCCGAACTGCTGATCCTGTTCGAGAAGTCCGGCCATTCGCGCATGCCGGTCTACGATGAGTCGCTCGACGATCCGCGCGGCATGATTCACATTCGCGACGTCGTTGCGCACATGACCAGAGGCGCCGGCAAGAAGCGGAGCCGCAATGGCGCCAAGACGCCCGCGCCCCCGACGCCGGCCGTGGCGCTCGACCTGTCCAAGGTCGATCTGGCCCGCAGCATCAAGGATGTGAACCTCGTCCGACCCGTGCTGTTCGTGCCGCCTTCCATGCTCGCGTCCGACCTGATGGCGCGCATGCAGGCAAGCCGGATCCAGATGGCGCTGGTCATCGACGAATATGGCGGAACGGACGGACTTGTATCGCTCGAGGACATCATCGAGATGGTCGTCGGCGATATCGAGGACGAACATGACGATGACGAGCCGATGATCACCCAGGCGGGCGAGGGCGTCTACGTTGCGGACGCCCGGGCCGAGCTGGACGAGGTCGCCCTGATGGTGGGCGAAGGCTTCACCCCGGGCGAACACGGCGAATACGTGGATTCCATCGGCGGTCTGATCTTTGCCGCGCTGGGAAGGGTTCCCGCGCGGGGCGAGGTCGTACAGGCCATTCCGGGGTTCGAATTCCATGTGCTTGACGCGGATCCGAGGCGCGTCAAGCGGGTGCGCATCATACAGACCAAGGTAAGCGATCGCCGCCGGCGCACGCCACGCACAGCCGACGCGGCGTGACGCAACGCTGGGGCGCGGCCAGCAGGTTTCGCGTAACCTTGGGATGATCTAGTTTCCCGTGAATTCGATTCGGAGCTGCTGAACCGCCGATGGAGCGCCTTGCCGACCGGGTTATACTCTTGTGGGGTTGGCGGCAGGCACTCGTTGCACTGCTGGCGGGTGCCCTGTTGTGCTTGGGCCAGGCGCCATTCGACTTCTTCGCCGTCGGCTTCGTTTCCTTCACGCTTCTCGTCTGGCTGCTCGACGGCGTCGGCGCGCCGCTGGATCGCGGCGTCCTGAAAGCCGGTCTTCCAGCCTTCGCCGTCGGCTGGTGGTTCGGTTTCGGCTACTTCGTTGCAGGGCTCTTCTGGGTCGGCAACGCGCTCCTGGTCGAGGCGGAGGATTTCGCCTGGGCGCTGCCGCTGGCGGTCCTCGTGCTTCCGGCCGGACTGGCGGTCTTCTACGGGCTGGCGACCATGGCCGCGCGGCTTGTCTGGAGCGACGGGCTGGGCCGCATCGCAGCGCTCGCGCTGGCCTTTGGCGCCGCAGAATGGCTGCGCGCCACCGTCCTGACAGGATTTCCGTGGAACGCGATCGGCTACATTGCCATGCCGATTCCGCTGCTCATGCAGTCCGTCACACTGGCGGGCCTGTTCGGCATGAGCGCGCTTGCGGTGATCATCTTCTCGACCCCCGCTCTTCTCGCAAGCCGGCGGCACCTGCGGGCCGGCGCGGTTCTGGCGCTGCTGCTGGTCCTCGCCCATGTCGGCTTCGGCGCCTGGCGTCTGACGCACGGAACCGTGGAGGGCGCAGAGCCGGTTTCCATCCGAATTGTGCAGCCATCCATCGACCAGAATGAAAAATGGGACAATGCCGCGCGCGACCGCATCTTTGCCAAGCTCCTGGAGCTTTCGGCGCTGCCGCCCGCCGAGGGAGAAGCCCCGCCGCAACTGGTGATCTGGCCCGAAACCTCCTTCCCCTTTCTCCTGACGGACCGGCCGGACGCGCTGGTGGCGCTGTCGGAGATGCTGCAGGAAGGACAATTGCTGGCGGCGGGCGCCGTTCGGGTCGAGGGGGCTGTCACCGAAGGCGGTGTGCGCTACTACAACTCGATCCTGATGATCAATGACCGCGGCGAGATCGTCGACGGCTACGACAAGCTGCATCTCGTGCCGTTTGGCGAGTATCTCCCCTTCGGTGAGGTTCTGAGCCAGTTCGGACTGAGGCAGGTCGTTCAGGCGTTCCCCGGGTTTACGGCCGGCACGCAGCGGCGCGCGCTGGATGGCGGCGAAGGCATCCGGCTTTTGCCGTTCATCTGCTACGAGATCATATTCCCGGGCGAACGCGGCGTCGACACCGACACGAACCTGCTCATCAATGTGACGAATGACGGTTGGTTCGGCGATACCCCCGGACCCTATCAGCATTTGCGGCAGGCACAGATCCGTTCCGTCATGCTGGGATTGCCGATGGTGCGTGCGGCCAACAACGGCCTCTCTGGCGTCATCGACCCGTATGGCCGCATCGTTGACGCTTTCGGGCTCGATGCGGTCGGAGCGCTCGATGCCGAGATTTCGCTCGCCAGCGCGGCGCCACGCAATTTCGGTTCCGCCCTCTGGGGACAGTGGGTTATCTTCGCGGGGCTTGTTCTGTTGATAGCGTCTGCGGCGCTCGCTTCACGGCGCCGCGTGAATTGACAGTTGATATATTAGGTCATCATATGAGATTCGGAGAGGAACCTGGAACTCACTGAATGCGGCTCACGAAAGCCTCGAGGGGTGGACCGAAGAGCTGAAGATGCATTGGGGGTGGCAGGGCAGGAAGATTGGCAAACATATGGCTGACACCAAGAAGAAGCCGAATCCCATCGACACCCACGTGGGCAGCCGCATCAGATTGAGACGCAACATGCTCGGTCTGAGTCAGGAAAAGCTGGGCGAGAGCCTCGGAATCACGTTCCAGCAAATTCAGAAATACGAAAAGGGTACCAATCGCGTGGGCGCCAGCAGGCTCCAGGCGATCTCGTCGATTCTGGGCGTCCCGGTCTCGTTCTTTTTCGAGGACGCGCCGGGAGAAGTCGCGACCGGTGGCTTCGCCGAAAGCCAGGCGACGGACTTTGTCGTGGACTTCCTCGGCAGTGCCGAGGGACTCCAGCTCAATCGGGCCTTCGTCAAAATTCGCGACGCCAAAGTCAGGCGCAAGATCATCGATCTCGTCAAGGCGTTGGCCTCCCAGGAAGACGAGTGATCGGCACCCTGCTGCCCCGCCCGAATGGTCTCCCACCATTCACAAACCTGTCGCAAGAGGCGAATAAGGCACAGTTTTGATGCCTGTCGGACCGGTTCATTTGGCCTGATAGCCTTGACGGTATCATGGTTGCTTGTCTAACAGTTCGTGCCCTGCCGGCTGGGTCAGCCGGCATTTTTTACATTCGAGAGGGGGACACCCGCTTTGCGCCAGAATTATCTGTTCACGTCTGAATCCGTAGCCGAAGGCCATCCCGACAAGGTTTGCGACCGCATCTCCGACGAGATCGTGGATCTCGCCTACCGCGAGATGAAGAAGGTCAAGCCGGAAGATGCCGAGCGCTACGCCGCGGTCTCGGCGACCGACGCTTCCAAGATCCGTGTCGCCTGCGAGACGCTGACGACGACAAACCGCGTTGTGATTGCCGGCGAGGTGCGCGTTCCGCACACGCTGTTGAAGAAGGACAAGGACGGCAACGTCCTGATCGACAAGCGCGGCGAGCCCACGCTGAACCCGTCCAAGTTCCGTTCCGCGGCCCGCAAGGCGATCCGCGCCATTGGCTACGAGCAGGATGGCTTCCACTGGAAGACGGCTCGCATCGACGTCCTGCTGCACGCCCAGTCGGGTGATATTGCGCAAGGCGTGGACAAGGCATCGGACTCCGGCGAGACGGTGGCCGAAGGTGCCGGCGATCAGGGCATCATGTTCGGTTACGCCTGCCGCGAGACCCCTGAACTCATGCCTGCCCCGATCTATTACAGCCACAAGATTCTGGAACTTCTGGCAACCGCGCGCCATTCGGGCGAGGGCGATGCCGGCAAGCTCGGCCCCGACGCCAAGAGTCAGGTGACCGTGCGTTATGAAGGCGGGAAGCCCAAGGAAGTGACGCAGATCGTCCTGTCCACACAGCATCTCGACGAGAAGTGGGACAGCAAGAAGGTCCGCACCGTGGTCGAGCCCTATATCCGCCAGGCGCTGGACGAGGGCGGCCTCGCGATCGCTTCCGATTGCAACTGGTACGTCAACCCGACCGGCAAGTTCGTCATCGGCGGGCCTGACGGCGACGCTGGCCTCACCGGCCGCAAGATCATTGTCGACACCTATGGCGGCGCAGCCCCCCATGGCGGCGGTGCGTTCTCCGGCAAGGACACGACCAAGGTCGACCGTTCGGCTGCTTATGCCGCACGCTACCTTGCCAAGAACGTGGTTGCGGCCGGTCTCGCTGAAAACTGCACGATCCAGCTCTCCTACGCGATCGGCGTCGCGCAGCCCCTGTCGGTCTATGTCGACCTGCACGGGACCGGCAACGGCACCACGGAAGAGGATATCGAAAAGGCGATTCGCAAGGTCATGGACCTGTCGCCCTCCGGCATCCGCAACCATCTCTCCCTGAACAAGCCGATCTACGCCCGTACGGCCGCCTATGGCCATTTCGGACGCAAGGCTGGCCGCGACGGCGCCTTCTCCTGGGAGAAGACCGACCTCGCCAAGGAACTGAAGCAGGCGATCAAGGGCTGATCACGCGCAATGGCTGAAGAGGAGCGGCGGTCGCGCGCGACGGAAGCCTTCTTCGGCCGCCGACGCGGCAAAACCTTGAAACCGGCACAAGCCGCGGCAATGGACGATGTCCTGCCGCGGCTGAAGCTGGATCTGTCCGGGCCAGCACCAGCCGACCTGGCGGATCTGTTCCCGCATCCCGTCGACGCCGTCCGCCTCGAGATAGGCTTCGGCGGCGGTGAGCATCTCGTGTCTCAACTGCAGCGCGACCCCGAGACGGGCTTCATCGGCGTGGAGCCCTTCGTCAACGGCATGGCCAAGCTGATCACCAGCCTGTCGCAGGAGTGGCACGACAACGTCCGGCTCCATGACGACGATGCGACGGTGCTGCTCGACTGGCTGCCATCCGCATCGATCGACGGGATCGATCTTCTCTACCCCGATCCCTGGCCGAAGCCGCGCCACTGGAAGCGCCGCTTCGTTAATCCGGGGAATCTCGACCGGTTTGCGCGCGTGCTCAAGCCGGGCGGCGGCTTCCGCTTTGCGTCCGACATCGACACTTACGTCAACTGGACGCTCCTGCACTGCCGGACGCATCCGCATTTCCAGTGGCAGGCGGAAAGTGCCGCCGATTGGCACACGCCCTATGCGGGATGGCCCGGGACGCGCTACGAGGCCAAGGCGCTTCGCGAAGGCCGCAGGCCCGCCTACTTCACCTTTCTCCGCACCTCCTGAGTTCTCCGCTCTGTGAACGCATCGTTCACAGAGGACGCCTGCCGCAATGGCTTGAGAACAGCTAGGCTGACCTAGTTATTCGGCAGACGACATAGTCGCCACCGGGAGGATCAGGCGCCAACGCCCGTTTGCGCACGAGACAATGCTGTCGCTGGCAGCCTTGTTCGTGCCCGATCATGCCTGTGTCCGGCATGGTTTCGGTATGGCGCGCGGATAGAGAGGATTGTTCAATGAGAAAGTTGCAGACCCAGGGCGTACACCACATCACCCTTGTCGGCGCCGACCGCCAGACGTCGATCGATTTCTGGGAAGGCGTGCTCGGCATGCCCTTCGTCTTCGACCAGCCCAATCTCGACCGGGCGGCGGAAAGCCACCTCTATTTCGATCCGGGCGACGGCCGGCTCATCACCATCTTTACCGATGAGAACCGCAAGCCGGACGCCACGCGCACGTCTACCGACCAGGGCGCGGTGCACCACATCGCCTTCAATGTCTCGCGGGTCACGTTCCTGCAGGCGGTCAATCGTCTCGACGCGCGCGGGATCAAGCATTCCGGCGTCAAGGACCGCGGCTTCATGGATTCCATCTATTTCAACGATCCGCTCGGCCTGACGATCGAGCTGGCGTCCTACCGCTTCGAGCCGCCTGTCGGTCACACCCACACGGACGTGCTGTTCGAGGCCCACAAGATCCGCGTCGAGCGCGGCGACTACAACATCAAGGAAGAGCATCTCGCCGATGCCATCGAGCTTCTGGTCGAGCGGTCGCAGGCGACGATTTCATCCGACCGGTCACCGAAGAACCCATACTGAGACAACAGGGGAGAAAAGTAGAATGTCCATCCAGCTCAAGGTCATCAAGCCAAGCGTCAACAACATGTCGGTGCGCGTCTTCGTGCGCGCCGCCGGTCTCGATTTCGAGGAGCACGACGTCTACGGCAAGACGCGCGACGCAGACTTTCTGGAGCGTAATCCGGCGCACCTGACGCCGCAGATCGAGGAGGCGGGCCTGCCGAAGGGCACGCTGTGGGAGAGCTGCGCCATCATGCAGTATCTTTCCAACAAGCATGGCCTGAACGATCTGTACCCGACGGGCCCGGCATCCCGCGCCATGGTCGACAGTGCCATGTTCTACATCATCGGCACGCTTTATCCGCATCTGGCACGCGCCACCTATCCCTCGCTCGGTTTCCCCCTTTATGCGGGCGAGGTCGGCGCAAGCGAAGCCGATGACGCCGCCAAGCATGCGGCTGCCAAGTCGGCAGAGGCGGCATTGGCCGAACAGCTCGAGGTCTTCCACAAATTCTACATGGACGGGCAGACCTTCATCGGCGGCGACAAGCCTTCGATCGCCGATATCCGCCTGGCGGCGACGCTGGAGTTCCTGGCGGTGATCGATTACCCGTCGCCTGCCTGGGTTAAGGACTTCCTGGGCGCTATGGAAAAGACCCTCGGCGACGCCTATGCCGAGCCGGCAGGCGACGTCCGTGGCTACATCCAGTATGTGAAGTCGCAGTAGTCACCCACGAAAACGCCGCTTCGGCATGCGGCCGCGGGGAATGATATTCTCCGCGGCCGCACTCCTTTTGGGATGTGGTTTCGTGCGCGTGCGATGCCTGAGAAGCGCTGACCTAAGCCAGAGGCAGGCCATTGCGGACCCGGCGCTCCACCCCGATATCTGGGCGACCAGATCGAAAAGGGAGTGCCCCATGAGCATCCGTATCAACGACACCGCACCCGACTTCTTCGCCGAGACTACACACGGCACCATCAATTTTCACGAATGGATCGGCGATGGCTGGGCGGTTCTGTTCAGCCACCCGAAAAACTTCACCCCCGTCTGCACGACGGAATTGGGTGCCATGGCCGGCCTCGAGGACGAGTTCCGCAAGAGGAACGTCAAGATCATCGGCATTTCCATCGATCCGGTCGCCGACCACGATCGCTGGAAGGCCGACATCGAGACCGCCACCGGGTACCGTGTCGACTATCCGCTGATCGGCGACCGCGACCTCAAGGTCGCCAAGCTCTATGGCATGCTGCCGGCCGAAGCCGGTGAAAGCTCCGATGGCAGGACGCCGGCCGACAACGCCACAGTGCGATCGGTCTTCGTCATCGGACCCGACAAGAAGATCAAGCTGGTGCTGTCCTATCCGATGACGACGGGACGCAATTTCCAGGAGATCCTGCGGGCGATCGATTCCATCCAGCTGACGGCCAAGCATCAGGTGGCAACGCCCGCCGACTGGAAGCAGGGCGAGGATGTGATCATCACGGCTGCGGTGTCCAACGAGGACGCCACCGCACGTTTCGGCAGCTACGACACGGTGCTGCCCTACCTGCGCAAGACCAAGCAGCCGGCCGGTTGATATCAGGAGAAATGGCGCAGGCCGGGCAGATCAAAATCTGCCCGGCCCGAAGCTCTGCTCGCTAGAGCGGCCACTGCGTGCGCGACTGGGCCTCGACCTGCAGGCGGCGGGCTTCGACGATCACGTCACGCGCCGCCGAAAAGAACTGGCGGGTGCGCGTGAAGCGCGGCTTTGATGGCGATGTCATATGGAAATCTCCGAAGACGAAAATCTCCTCCACGCTCCCTATGTACAGCCGCATCCGCCCTGCGAGTAGGGTGGATGTTGCAATGCACCTATTCGGTTACGGGTGGCGGCCCAAGGCCGCCAGGCCTGCTAGCGCGGAAAGACCGCCTCGACCGCCTGTGCCGTGGCTTCCACCACGATATCGGCTTCACGATTGGTGAGGCAGAGCGGCGGCGCAAAGCCCAGAATGTCGCCCTGCGGCATGGCGCGGCCGATGACGCCGCGCTCCGCAAGCGCCGCCGCGATGCGCGCGCCGACCTTCTGCGATGGATCGAAGAACCTGCGGTCGTCCTTGTCTTCCACGAACTCGACCGCCGCGAGCATGCCATCGCCGCGCACTTCGCCCACATGCCTGTGGTCGGACAGCGCATCGGCGAGCCTGCGGCGGAACCATTCGCCGACCTTGCCGGCATTTGCCACGAGGTCCAGCTCGTCGATCAGTTCGAGATTAGCCACGCCGGCCGCCGCACAGAGCGGGTGCGCCGAATAGGTCCAGCCATGGCCGAACGCGCCCATGCTGTCGGAGGCTTCGACCAGCACCTGCCAAACCTTGTCCCCGACGATGACACCCGACAGCGGCGTGTAGGCCGACGTCAGGCCCTTGGCGATGGTGATCAGGTCCGGCTTGATGCCGTAATGGTCCGATCCGAACATGGTGCCCATGCGTCCGAAGCCCGTGACCACCTCATCGGCGATCAGCAGGATGTCGTACTTGTTCAGCACCGCCTGGATCTTTTCCCAATAGCCCGCCGGCGGCGGCACGATGCCGCCGGTGCCGAGGATCGGTTCGCCGATGAAGGCCGCGACCGTGTCCGGCCCCTCGGCCAGGATCAGCTCCTCGAGCTTGTCGGCGCAATGCTGCGCAAACTGGGCCTCGCTCATCGAGCGATCCTCGCGCCGGTAGAAGTAGGGCGCCTCGGTGTGCAGCACGCGGTCGAGCGGGAGGTCGAAAGCCTTGTGGAAGAGGTCCAGCCCGGTCAGCGAGCCGGTCATCAGGCCGGAGCCGTGATAGCCGCGCTTGCGCGAGATGATCTTCTTCTTCTGCGGCTTGCCGATCTGGTTGTGATAGAGCCAGATCAGCTTGACGTTGGTCTCGTTGGCATCCGACCCCGAGAGGCCGAAATAGACCCGGCTCATGTTCTCCGGCGCACGATCGATGATCATCTTGGACAGCCGGATCGAGGCTTCCGTGCCGTTGCCGACATAGGCGTGGTAGTAGGCGAGTTCATGCGCCTGCTTGGAGATCGCCTCGGCGATCTTGGTGCGGCCGTAGCCGACATTCACGCAATAGAGACCGGCAAAGGCGTCGAGGCTCCGCTTGCCCGTCACGTCGGTGATGTAGACGCCTTCGCCGCCATTGACGATGCGGTTGGGGCTTTCGCCACGCGCATGCTGGCCCATATGGGTGGAGGGGTGAAAGAAGTGGTCGCGATCCCAGGCGTTGAGTTCGTTGTCGCGGTCGAGCATGTCGTCTTCCTCGCTGTGTCGGATCGAATTTTCTGACCTCTGATAAGCCAGTTGGGCCTCGGCCTCCACCCCGGAGCCGGCAATTGCGATTGGTCCAGCCCTCTTCCCAACCCCGGCGGCGTCTGGCACCACTCTCTCTGCAGCAGCACCGGAGAGAGCATGATCGACGTCGACCTGAAGTTCAGCCGTGCCGAATACCACCAGCGTCTGGAAGCCACGCGGCGCGCCATGGAGGAGAAGGGTCTCGATCTCCTCATCATATCCGACCCGTCCAACATGAACTGGCTGACCGGCTATGACGGCTGGTCGTTCTACGTCCACCAGGCGGTCATCGTGCCGCCGGATGGCGAACCGATCTGGTTCGGGCGCAAGCAGGATGCCAACGGCGCCAAACGCACGGCTTATCTCGACCACGACAACATCCTCTTCTACGAGGACCACTATGTGCAGTCGACCGAGCGCCACCCGATGGATCGGCTATCTGAGATACTCTCGTCGCGCGGCTGGGACAGGCTCTCCATCGGTGTGGAGATGGACAATTACTGGTTCTCCGCCGCAGCCTACGCCTCGCTGAAGCGCCATCTGCCCAATGCGGATTTCTCCGACGCCACCGCGCTCGTCAACTGGCGCCGCGCGATCAAGAGCGAGGCCGAAATCGGATACATGCGCAACGCCGCGCGCATCGTGGAGGCCATGCATGCGCGCATCCTCGACAAGGTCGAGGTCGGGATGCGCAAATGCGATCTGGTCGCCGAGATCTACGATGCAGGCATTCGCGGCGTCGAAGGTCCGGAAGGCCGTATCGGCGGCGACTACCCCGCGATCGTGCCGTTGCTGCCGTCAGGCCTCGATGCCTCGGCTCCGCATCTGACCTGGGACGAACGGCCCATGCTGGCGGGCGAGGGGACATTCTTCGAGATTGCCGGCTGCTACAACCGCTATCACTGCCCGCTGTCGCGCACGGTCTTCCTCGGCAAGCCCTCCCAGGAATTCCTGGACGCCGAGAAGGCGACGCTCGAAGGCATGGAAGCGGGGCTCGCGGCTGCCCGGCCGGGCAACAGTTGCGAGGACGTCGCCAACGCCTTTTTCGCGGTGCTGGCGAAATACGGGATCATCAAGGACAACCGCACGGGGTACTCGATTGGCCTGTCCTACCCGCCCGATTGGGGCGAGCGGACCATGAGCTTGCGGCCCGGCGACCGCACCGAGCTGCGGCCCGGCATGGCCTTCCATTTCATGAGCGGTCTCTGGCTCGACACGATGGGGCTCGAGATCACCGAATCCCTGCTCATTACCGAGACGGGCCATGAATGCTTGGCCAACGTGCCACGCCAGCTCTTCATCAAGGACTAGCGCCCAGACACGAGGCCGCGGCGTCTCCGGCAAGGATCGTTAACCCGAAGAAAAACCTTTGTGAACATGATCGGGCGGGGATCTCCGGAGGTACGATGCGGATCGAGGAAGAGAGCGGGGCAGCAGCCCTGAATACGGACGGCGAGGAGGCTCACTCCTGGCACGCCTTGGTGCCGGAAGTTGCACTCGCGCGCTTGCTGGCGGGCGAGGCGGCGGCTGCCCGGTCGCCGGACGGCTTCTCGCGGCCAGGCTGCCTTGCCGCGGCAACAGCGGTTGCCCGCCGCCGGGACGACACCGTCCTTTTTGCCACCTGCGGCAGCGGTCGATCGCAATGGATCCTGCCGCTGCGCATCGAGCGGAGTTTTGGCATTGCTCAGGCGGTGCCGCTGGCTGCCCCGCTCGGCCAGTATGCCCCGGAACCACCGGACACGCTCACCGCCGACACGCTCAGTCGACTGGCGGAGTGGTTGCGCGCCGAGCAGGGCTGCGATCTCCTCGTGCTGCGCAGGGTGCGCGAGACCAATCCACTGGCGGTACTGCTCGAACAGGCCGGAGCGGTAAAGAGCCAGCAGAGCGAGACGCTTTGTGTCGACCTGGCGGCGTTCGGCGATTTCGAGAGCTACCAGCAATCGTTCAGTTCCAAGAAGCGCGCCAACTGGCGGCGCGACCTCCGTCGCCTGGAAGACGAAGGCGAGGTTTCCTTCGAGGTGGTTCCTGGCAGCGATGCCGGAGATGTCCTGCGGACCGCAATCGCCTGGAAGCGGGCATGGCTCGATGACTTTGGCGTGAGGAGCCCGGTCATCCACAGCGAAGCATGGGGTGATGCCCTGGTCGAGTGCGCCGCCGCCGGGCATGGCCATGTCTCCATCCTGTCCGTCGATGACCGGGCCGTTGCCGTTGAACTCGGCTTCGTCGAAGATGGCGACTATGTCGCCTATATGGGCGCGTTCGAGCCTTCGTTCGGCAAGCTCAGCGTCGGGCAGGAGCAGATGCGGCGTACCATCAAATGGTGTTTCGAGCGCGGCTTTGGTCGATATGACCTTCTTCCGCCGCCCGACGAGTACAAGCGCTACTGGTGTCGCGACAGGACCGGCATCGCGGTGGCCGACTATGCGTTGTCGCTGTCGATTGCCGGCAGTGCAGCGTCCTTCGCCCATGGCCGGCTCCGTCCGCTCGCCCGTAACCTCGTGCTCTCCGCCCCTGCGGGGATGAGGAAGGCGCTACTCGGACGTAATCGGTCGAGGAGCAACCGGACAGTCACTGGCATCGTCCTTGCCCTGACGTGGTCCTGCTTGTAACGGGCTTCAGGCGCTATTCCCTCCACAGGTGCCAGGGGCTTGGCATCCAGAGGAGAGCAACGTGCAGGACGGGGTCACGGATCGGGGCGGTGTCGACAGCGGCTATTCATGGGCGCGCCTCGCAATCAGCATGCTCATCGCGACCATCGGCAGCGTCGGGATGTGGTCGGTGGTCGTGGTTCTGCCGGCGGTCCAGGCCGAATTCGGCGTGGACCGGGCGGATGCTTCCTTGCCCTACACGCTGACCATGGTCGGCTTTGCCTTCGGCAACGTCTTCATCGGCCGCATTCTCGACCGCACCGGCATCCTGGTGCCATTGATCGTGGCAGCTTTTGCCCTCGCGGTCGGGTTCGTGGGCGCGGCGATGGTGAGCTCGATCTGGGCATTCGCCATCCTGCAATGCCTGATCGGTTTTGGCGCCTCGGCCACCTTCGGTCCGCTGATCGCCGACATCTCGCACTGGTTCGAGAAGAGGCGGGGCTTGGCCGTGGCGGCAGCCGCCAGCGGCAATTACTTCGCCGGCGCCATCTGGCCGCTCGTCATGCAGTTGACCTTGCCCACCGAAGGCTGGCGCTTCACCTACGTGGCGATCGGTCTGTTCTGCATCGTGACCATGGTTCCGATGACCTGGTTCCTGCGCCGCAGGCCGGCCCATCTCGTCGCCGGTTTCTCGGGCGCCGCGCCGGTTGGCCTGCCGATCAAGAAGATCGATCTGTCGCCGCGCGCGCTTCAGATGCTGCTGGCCGTCGCCGGTCTCGGCTGCTGCGTGGCGATGTCGATGCCGCAGGTCCACATCGTCGCCTATTGCGTCGATCTCGGCTACGGCGTCGCGCGCGGCGCCGAGATGCTGTCGCTGATGCTGGTGGGTGGCATCGTCAGCCGCCTGCTCTCCGGCTTCCTGGCGGATTACATCGGCGGGGTGAAGACGCTGCTGCTGGGCTCCGTGCTGCAATGCATCGCGCTGTTGGCCTACATCCCCTTCGACGGGCTGGCCTCGCTCTACATCGTCTCGCTGGTGTTCGGCCTGTCGCAGGGCGGCATCGTGCCGAGCTATGCGATCATCGTGCGCGAATACCTGCCCGCACGTGAAGCGGGACAGCGGGTCGGCATCGTCATCATGGCGACGATCGCCGGCATGGCACTGGGCGGCTGGCTGTCCGGCCTCATCTACGACATCACCGGTTCCTACCAGGCGGCCTTCCTGAACGGCATCGCCTGGAACGTCATGAACATCCTCATCATGATGCTCATCCTGTGGCGGACGGGCAGGCGGCAGGAGGCCGTGCCGGCATGACGAGAAGCGTGGGGCACGGCAGAGCCCTCGGCGTCTGGCCGGCGGTCGACCGGAGAATCGCGCTCAGAACGCCTTGAAGGTCAGCGTCGTCAGCGAGCGGACGATGCCAGGCACGTTGGCCACGTTTTCGCTGATGAACTTGCCGATGTCGGTCTCGCTATCGATGTAGATCTTCATGAGAAGATCGTAGTCGCCGCTGGTGGAATAGAGTTCCGAGGCGACTTCCCGTTTGTAGAGTTCGTCGGCAACATCGTAGGTCCGGCCCGGCTGGCACTGCAACTGAACAAAAACCGGTCTCATGGGCGAGGGTCCTGACTTTTTCGAGAGGAGGGTCTGCAGCCAGATTCCTGACCTGACCCTATGGTGTCAACAGCGTGCAGGTAAGCGCGTGATCGGGATCGGCCAGTCCGTCGATCACATTGAAATGGTGCTTGTCGGGCTCTTCCACGGCCATGGTCGAGGCGCCCAGCCCCGTCCAGACATTGGCAAGCAATGCGTTCTGGCGCAGGAATTCGGAACGCTCGTTGCCCCCCACCCAGCAGCAGAGCCGCGTGCCGTCCAGCGGATCGAGCAGCGCCGGGCTCTCGGTAGCGGCCTCCTCGGCGTCGATTGCCAGGGGCTCGTTCATCGCCGTCTTCATCATGGGCCGCAGATCGTGCACGCCTGAGATCGAGACCGTGTTGACGATACGCGCGCGCGTGGCGGTGGGCAGCGGCGAGGAGGCGGATATCATCCGCGTGACCAGGTGCCCGCCCGCCGAATGGCCGGTCAGGCGCAGCGGCCCCTCGATCTGGCTGGCGGCCACCACGATGGCCGTCGCGATCTCCTTCGTGATGCCCGAAATGCGGATGTCGGGACACAGCGTGTAGGAGGGCATCGCCACGGCGTGGCCATGCGCCAACGGCCCGGCCGCGAGATGCGACCAGAAGCTCTTGTCGAGTTTCATCCAGAACCCGCCATGGACGAAGACGACAATGCCTTTTGGCGTGCCTTTGGGCAGGAAGAGGTCCAGATGGTTGCGCGGACCCTCGGCATAGGCAAGGTCAAGCCGCGCCCGGCCCTGCGCCTGAAGCTTTTCGCGGAAGCGCTGCGCCGGCTCCACCCAGGCCTGTGGCCACCGGTCGCCGCCGGCGATATTGGCGCCATTGGCATAGGCGTCGTCCCAATCGGCTACGCGATGATAGATCATGCCGCGCCCTTTTTGTCTGGTGGCCCGTGGCTTCTCAAGAGATCATCCTGTCCCCGGCAGCGAGATATTTCAACCTTAAAATTTCATGCTTGAAACAAGGTCGGCTTGCTGTCATGCTCTTCGAAACAGGGCCACAAAAGGCCTGAAAAGGGGAAGTGTCGGATGAAGGTGGCCATACTCGGCGGCGGCCCCGCTGGATTGTATTTCGCCATTTCGATGAAGCTGCGCGACACCGCGCACGACATCACGATCTACGAGCGCAACCGTCCCGACGACACCTTCGGCTGGGGCGTGGTGCTGTCCGACGAGACCCTCGACAACCTCGCCATCAATGACCCCGTTTCCGCCGAAAGCATCCGCGCCCATTTCGCCTATTGGGACGACATCGCGGTCATCCACAAGGGCACCCGCACTGTTTCGACCGGCCACGGTTTCTGCGGCATCGGCCGCATGCGTCTCCTGCTCCTGCTGCAGGAGCGGGCACGCGAACTCGGCGTGAAGATGCAGTTCGAGACCGACATCGGCGATCCGCGACCGTTCATGGCCGACAACGACATGGTGCTGGCCGCCGACGGACTCAATTCCCGCACGCGCTCCACCTTCGCAGACGTCTTCAAGCCCGACATCGACATGCGCAAATGCAAGTTCGTGTGGCTGGGCACGCATCAGAAGTTCGACGACGCCTTTACCTTCATCTTCGAGAAGACCGAGCATGGCTGGGTCTGGGCCCATGCCTACCAGTTCGACCCGGATACCGCGACCTTCATCGTCGAATGCACCGAGGAGACCTGGGCGAAGTTCGGCTTCGGCGACATGAGCAAGGAAGAATCGATCGCCACCTGCGAGGCGATCTTCAAGGATCATCTTGGCAGCCACGCGCTGATGTCCAATGCCAACCACGTCCGTGGTTCGGCCTGGATCAATTTCCCGCGCGTCCTGTGCGAACGCTGGAGCCACGAGAACCTGGCGCTGATGGGCGATGCGGCGGCGACCGCGCATTTCTCGATCGGTTCCGGCACCAAGCTGGCGCTGGAATCGGCCATCGGGCTTGCCGATTACCTGCACTCCGAGCCGACCCTTGCCGACGCCTTCGCGAAATACGAGGACGCGCGCCGCACCGAGGTTCTCAAGCTGCAATCGGCGGCCCGCAATTCGATGGAATGGTTCGAGGAAGTCGAGCGCTATCTTGATCTCGACCCCGTGCAGTTCAACTACTCGCTGCTCACCCGCTCCCAGCGCATCAGCCACGAGAATCTGCGGCTGCGCGATGCCGACTGGCTGGGCAGCGCCGAGGCGTGGTTCCAGCAGCAGGCCGGCGTCACGGACAATACGCAGCGTGCGCCCATGTTCGCGCCCTTCAGCCTGCGCGGACTGGAGCTCAAGAACCGCGTCGTGGTCTCGCCGATGGCCCAGTACAAGGCCGTCGATGGTACGCCCACCGACTGGCACCTCGTGCATTACGCCGAGCGCGCCAAGGGCGGGGCGGGGCTCGTCTACATCGAGATGACATGTGTGTCGCCAGAGGGGCGCATCACGCCGGGGTGTCCGGGTTTCTATCGTCCGGAACACGAGGCGCAGTGGAAGCGCATCGTTGATTTCGTGCATCGGGAGACGGACGCCAAGATCTGTGCCCAGCTCGGACACTCCGGCCCCAAAGGCTCCACCCAGCTTGGCTGGGAAGAGATCGACGCGCCGCTGGAGGACGGCAACTGGCCGCTCATGGCTGCCTCCGACGTGCCATGGTCCCCGCGCAACCAGGTGCCCCGGCCGATGGACCGTGCCGACATGGACACAGTGCGCGACCAGTTCGTCGCCGCCACCGAGATGGCCGAGCGCTGCGGCTTCGACATGCTGGAACTGCATTTCGCGCACGGTTATCTGCTCGCCTCCTTCATTTCGCCGCTGACCAACAAGCGCACGGATGAATATGGCGGGTCGCTCGAGAACCGGATGCGCTATCCGCTGGAAATCTTCCGCGCGGTTCGGGACGTCTGGCCTGACGACAAGCCGATATCGGTGCGCATTTCGGCCAATGACTGGGTCGGCGACGAGGGCATCACGCCCGCCGACGCCGTCGAGATCGCGCGCATGCTGCATGAGGCCGGCGTCGACATCTGCGACGTATCGGCCGGCCAGACCTCGCTGCTCGGCAAGCCGGTCTATGGCCGCATGTTCCAAACGCCGTTCTCCGACCGCATCCGCAACGAGACCGGCATGAAGACAATGGCCGTCGGCAACATCTACGAGCCCGACCATGTCAATTCGATCCTGATGGCCGGCCGCGCCGATCTGGTCTGTCTGGCCCGGCCGCATCTGTCCGATCCCTACTGGACGCTGCATGCGGCAGCCCAGCTCGGCGACAAGGGCGTGACCTGGCCAGATCCCTATCTCAATGGCCGCGACCAGCTGTACCGGCTGGCCGAGCGCCAGGAACAGATGACGGGCAAGGTGTGATGGCGGTTTCCTTTGCCCATGCCCTTGTGACAGGCGGCGCCACCGGCATAGGCCGTGCCATCGCGCTCGAACTGGCCAATGCGGGCATGGACGTGACGATCTGTGGCCGCCGGGCAGAGCCGCTGGAAAAGGTCGCGGCCGAGCACCCGAGACTCCACGCCATGAGTGCCGACGTCACCGACGAGGCCTCCGTTGCCAGGCTCTACGAGGAAGCCGAGGCCGCGCGGGGCCCGTTCGACGTCGTCGTCGCCAATGCCGGCATCGCGTCCAGCGCGCCGGCGCACAAGACGACGCTCGACGAGTGGAACCGCATCCTCAACGTCAATCTGACCGGCGCGTTTCTGACCGTTCGTCCCGCGCTCAAGGGCATGGCCGATCGCGGTCGCGGGCGGGTTGTCTTCGTCGCCTCCGTGGCCGGCCTGCGAGGTTCGGCCTATGTCGCGCCCTACGTCGCCTCCAAGCACGGGGTCGTCGGCCTCACGCGTGCATTGGCCGAGGAGCTTCTCAAGACCGGCGTCACCGTCAATGCGCTTTGTCCCGGCTATGTCGAGACCGAAATGCTCGAGGAATCGATCCACCGCGTGATGGAAAAGACCGGCCGATCGGAAGCGGAAGCCCGGCGCGGCTTTGCCGAGATCAATCCCAATCACCGCCTTGTCCAGCCCGAGGAAGTCGCGGCCGCGGCCCTTTGGCTGGTCAGCGACGCGGCGATTTCGGTCACCGGCCAGGCCATTCCGATTTCGGGGGGCGCATGATGGAAGCCGCGCCGGCCGCCAGCATCACTGCGCCTGCCGCCAACAAGGAGCGGCTGCGTCTGTGGATACGGCTGCTGCGTGCGCAGCGCACCATCGAGGCCGAACTGCGCGACCGGCTCAAGCGGCGCTTCGAGACCACGCTGCCGCGCTTCGACGTGATGTCGGCGCTCTATCGCCGCCCCGAAGGCATGCTGATGAGCGATCTGTCGCGCTATCTGCTGGTCTCCAACGGCAATGTCACCGGCATCGTCGATCGGCTCGTGACGGACGGCTTCGTGATCCGCGCCGCGCGCGAGGGCGACCGCCGCACCTCGATCGTCAGCCTGACGCCGCGAGGCCGGGAGCTTTTCGGTGCCATGGCGGCAGAGCACGAGGAATGGGTGGCCGAACTCCTGGGCGGTGTGGCCGAGACGGAGGCGCGCGCGCTCTCCGCCACGTTGAAATCGTTTCGCAGCAACTGGGAAGGTGAAGCATGACGGCCATGGCCGGACTGACGCCGAAGCATTTCCTCTGGCGCATGGAGGGTTCCGTTGCCGTCGTCCAGCTCGACCGGCCCGAGCGTAAGAACCCGCTCACGTTCGAATCCTATGCCGAGTTGCGCGACACCTTCCGCGCGCTGGCCTACGCTGACGATGTCGACGTCGTGGTCTTCCTGCCCAATGGAGGCAATTTCTCTTCGGGCGGCGACGTGCACGACATCATCGGGCCGCTGACCCGGATGAACATGAAGGAACTGCTGGCCTTCACCCGCATGACCGGGGATTTCGTCAAGGCGATGATCAATTGCGGCAAGCCGATCATCTCGGCCGTCGACGGCGTCGCCGTCGGTGCCGGCGCGATCATCACCATGGCCTCCGACATCCGCCTGGCCACGCCCGAGGCCAAGACCGCGTTCCTGTTCACGCGCGTCGGCCTGGCCGGCTGCGACATGGGCGCCTGCGCCATGCTGCCCCGCATCATCGGGCAGGGCAGGGCAGCCGAACTGCTCTACACCGGCCGCTCCATGGGCGCCGAGGAAGGCGAGCGTTGGGGCTACTACAACCGCCTCGTGCCGGCCGAGCAGCTCGAGGCGGAAGCCTTGAAGCTCGCCGGGCAACTGGCCTCGGGCCCGACATTCGCCCACGGCATCACCAAGACGCAGCTCAACCAGGAATGGTCGATGAGCCTCGAACAGGCCATCGAGGCGGAAGCCCAAGCCCAGGCGATCTGCATGCAAACAAAGGATTTCGAACGGGCGTATGACGCGTTCGTGGCGAAGCAGAAGCCGGAGTTTAAGGGGGATTGATGCCTGACCGCTCCTTCCTTTCCTGGCCCTTCTTCGAGGATCGCCACCGCGCTCATGCGGAGCGGTTGGAGGCCTGGTGCGCCGCAAATCTCCCGGCGGATCACGGCGATATCGATGCTGCCTGCCGCAAGCTCGTGGGCGCGCTGGGAGATGCTGGCTGGCTGAAGCCGAGCGCCGTCGATCCTGCCGATCCGGCGCCGCTCGACGTGCGCACGCTCTGCATCACGCGCGAGACGCTGGCGCGCCATGACGGGCTGGCCGATTTCGCCTTTGCGATGCAGGGTCTGGGCACCGGGGCCATCAGCCTGTTTGGGTCGGACGAGCAGAAGGCCTGGCTGGACCGGACCCGGACTGGCAAGGCCATCTCTGCCTTCGCGCTCTCGGAACCGCGTTCGGGCTCGGACGTCGCCAACATGGAAATGACGGCCACCCGCGACGGTAACCACTATGTCCTGTCGGGCGAGAAGACCTGGATCTCCAATGGCGGCATCGCCGACCTTTACTGCGTCTTCGCCCGCACCAGCGAGGCGCCCGGCGCCAGGGGCATTTCCTGCTTCCTCGTGCCGGCCGACACGCCCGGGCTGGCGGTCGCCGAGCGGCTGGAGGTCATCGCGCCGCACCCGCTGGCGCGGCTCACCTTCGACGATTGCCGCATTCCCGCGACGGCCTTGATCGGTGAGCCCGGCCAGGGTTTCCGCATCGCCATGTCGGTGCTCGACGTCTTTCGCTCGACCGTTGGCGCGGCGGCACTCGGCTTCGCGCGCCGGGCGCTGGACGAAAGCATTGCCCGGGTTCGCGACCGGCAGCTCTTCGGCGCACCGCTCTTCGACCTGCAGATGGTGCAGGGGCACATCGCGGAGATGGCGCTCGACGTGGACGCGGCCGCGCTGCTCGTCTACCGGGCCGCCTGGACCAAGGATTCGGGCGCCCCGCGCGTGACCCGCGAGGCGGCCATGGCCAAGCTCTATGCCACCGACCGCGCCCAGGAGGTGATCGACAAGGCCGTCCAGCTTCATGGCGGCGACGGCGTGCGCAAGGGCCACATCGTCGAGAGCCTCTACCGCGAAATTCGCGCGCTGCGCATCTATGAGGGCGCCTCAGACGTCCAGAAGGTGGTCATCGCGCGCCAGGCCATGGGAGCCGCACAATGAAGCTTGGTCCGACCGCGCATGTCGATACTTTCGCACGCGACAATCTCCCGCCTTTCGACCAGTGGCCCGAGATCAATCTGGATGGCTTCGACTATCCCGACCACCTGAACTGTGCCGTCGAACTGTCCGACCGCATGGTCGAAAGGGGATTTGGCGACCGCACCGCGCTGATCGGCAATGGCCGGCGCCGCACCTACAAGGAACTGGCCGACTGGACGAACCGCATCGCCCGCGCGCTCGTCGAGAATTACGGCGTGAAGCCGGGCCACCGCGTCCTCATCCGCTCCGCCAACAATCCTGCGATGGTCGCGGCCTGGCTGGCTGCCACCAAGGCCGGTGCCGTGGTCGTCAACACCATGCCCATGCTGCGCGCCGGCGAACTTACCAAGATCGTCGACAAGGCGGAGATAGCGCTGGCCCTCTGCGACACGAGGCTGATGGACGAGATCGTTGCCTGCGCCAAGGACAGCCGCTTCCTCAAGCAGGTGATCGGCTTCGACGGCACCGCCAATCACGACGCCGAACTCGACCGCGCGGCCCTCGACAAGCCGGTGCAGTTCGAAGCGGTCAGGACCGGCCGCGACGACGTAGCGCTGCTCGGTTTCACCTCCGGCACGACGGGCGTGCCGAAGGCCACGATGCATTTCCACCGCGACATCCTGATCATCGCCGACGGTTATGCGAAGGAAGTGCTGCAGGTGACGCCGGAGGATGTCTTCGTCGGCTCGCCGCCTTTGGCGTTCACCTTCGGGCTCGGCGGTCTGGCTGTCTTCCCGTTGCGCTTTGGGGCGGCCGCCACGCTTCTGGAAAGCGCCACCCCGCCGAACATGATCGACATCATCGAGACCTATAAGGCGACAATCTCGTTCACGGCACCGACCGCCTACCGCGCCATGATGAAGGCGATGGACGAGGGAGCGGATCTCTCCTCGCTGCGCATCGCCGTGTCTGCGGGCGAGACCCTGCCGGGGCCGGTCTTCGAGGAGTGGATGACCAAGACCGGCAAACCGATCCTCGACGGCATCGGCGCCACCGAGATGCTGCACATCTTCATCTCCAACCGGCTCGACGACATGCACCCGGCAACCACGGGTCGCCCGGTCACCGGCTATGAGGCGAAGATCGTCGATGATGACATGCGCGAGGTCGCCATCGGCGAGATCGGTCGGCTGGCCGTGCGCGGGCCGACCGGCTGCCGCTATCTCGCCGACGACCGCCAGAAGGTCTACGTCAGGGACGGCTGGAACATGACCGGCGACAGCTTCTATCAGGATGAAGACGGTCGCTTCCACTTTGCCGCCAGGTCAGACGACATGATCGTCTCGGCCGGCTACAACATTGCCGGTCCCGAGGTGGAAGCCGCGCTGCTTTCGCATGACGCGGTCATGGAATGCGCGGTGATCGGCGTGGCCGACGAGGCCCGCGGCCAGATCGTCGAGGCCCACGTCGTGCTCATGAAGGGCGTCGCGGCGGACGCAGCCTGCGTGAAAATGCTCCAGGACCATGTGAAGGCGGTCATCGCCCCGTTCAAATACCCGCGGTCGGTGAAGTTCGTCGACGCGCTGCCCAAGACCGAAAGCGGCAAGATCCAGCGCTTCCGCCTGCGCGTGAAGGACACGGCATGAGCGATATCTTCGCCCGCACCCGCGAGCTCTTCCACATGCCGCAAGGCGTGCTCTATCTCGACGGCAATTCGCTGGGACCGCTGCCGAAGGCGGCCGCCGCGCGCGTGGCCTCGACCATCCAGGAAGAGTGGGGCGGGGAGCTGATCCGCGGCTGGAACACGGCCGGCTGGATCGACCTGCCAAGCCGGGTCGGCGATCGTATCGGCCGCCTGATCGGGGCGCCTGCGGGAACCGTTGTCACCGGCGACACGCTGTCGATCAAGGTCTACCAGGCGCTGGCCTCCGCACTCGACATGCGGCCCGACCGCAAGGTGGTGATCTCCGACAGCGGCAATTTCCCCACCGACCTCTACATGGCCCAGGGGCTGCTCCGGTCGCTGGACAAGGGGCATGAACTCAAGGTCGTGGCCCCCGAAGATGTCGAGGCGGCGATCGACGAGACGGTCGCGGCGATCATGCTGACCGAGGTCGATTACCGCACCGGTCGGCTGCACGACATGAAGGCGCTGACCGAGAAGGCGCACGCGGCCGGCGCGCTGGCGATCTGGGACCTCGCCCATTCGGCGGGTGCCATTCCGGTCGACGTGACGGCTGCCCGGGCCGATTTCGCGGTTGGCTGCACCTACAAATATCTCAATGGCGGCCCCGGCGCGCCTGCCTTCATCTATGTCTCGCCCGAGCATGGGGAAAAGGCGATCCCGGCGCTGTCGGGCTGGATGGGCCACGAGGCACCCTTTGCCTTCGATCCCGGCTATCGGCCCGCCGCCGGCGTGGAACGCATGCGCGTCGGCACGCCGCCCGTCATCGCGCTGGTGGCCCTCGACGCCGCGCTCGACGCCTGGGAAGGCGTCGGGCTCGACGAGGTGCGGGCGCGCTCGATCGAACTGTCTGAACGCTTTCTGGCCGAGGTCGAGGCGCGCTGCCCGCAATTGCAGCTCGCTTCGCCCCGCGACCCCTTGCAGCGCGGCAGCCAGGTCTCGTTCCGGTTCGAGGATGGTTATGCCGCCATGCAGGCGCTCATTGCGAAGGGTGTGATCGGCGATTTCCGGGCCCCCGACATCATGCGGTTCGGATTCACGCCTCTCTATCTCGGCATGGACGAGGTGCTGGCAGCCGTCGACACCATCGAGAATGTCATGACCGACAGGCTCTGGGATCGTCCCGAATACAGGAAGCGGAGCAAGGTCACATGACGACGCGCGACATCACGCCCGAGGGCGCCGAGACCGACTTCCGGGAACGCATGTCCTATGGCGACTATCTGCATCTGGACAAGGTGCTGAACGCGCAGTCCTTCCTGTCGGATTCGCCCGACGAATTGCTGTTCATCATCCAGCACCAGACTTCCGAACTTTGGATGAAGCTCGCCATCCACGAAATCAGTTCGGCGATGCGGGCCATGCGCGCCGACGATCTGCAGCCTGCCTTCAAGATGCTGACGCGCGTCGCACGCATCTTCGAGCAGCTGAACGGGGCCTGGGACGTGCTGCGCACCATGACGCCGTCGGAATATACGAGCTTTCGCGACGATCTCGGCAAGTCGTCCGGCTTCCAGTCCTGGCAGTACCGGGCCGTCGAGTTCCTGGCCGGCAATCGCAACCTCGCCATGCTGAAGCCGCACGCGCACGAGGCGGAAACGCTCGCCCGGCTGGAGGCGATCCTGGCCGAACCGAGCCTCTACGACGAAGCCATCCTGCTTCTGGGCCGCAACGGTTTCGACATCGGCGCGGATGGCGAGCGCGACGACTGGCGCGCCAGCCGGACGGAAAACGATGCCGTCACCGAAGCATGGAGATCGATCTACGCCTCGCCCCGCGAGCATTGGATGCTCTACGATCTGGCCGAAAAGCTGGTCGACTTCGAGGACTACTTCCGCCGCTGGCGCTTCAACCACGTCACGACGGTCGAGCGCATCATCGGGTTGAAGCGCGGCACCGGCGGCACAGCCGGCGTCTCCTATCTCCGGCGCATGCTTGAGGTGGAATTGTTTCCGGAATTGTGGAAGGTGAGAACACTATTGTGAACCCGACCGGCGGTTGTTGCCACGATCGCTCAACGACAAGATTGCCGATCCGCCAGGAGTGCCAAGGCAACGACGAATTCTCGTAAGCAGAATCAATATTGGGAGAGTAGCATGAAGAAAATCATCACCGCCGGACTTGTTGGCCTGTCGATGAGCGTGTCCGGCCTGGCCATGGCCGAACCCATCAAGGTGGGCCTGATCACCACGCTTTCAGGCGGCGGCGCCGGCCTAGGCATCGACGTTCGCGACGCCTTCCTCCTCGCCATCGAGCGGGCGGGCAACGAAGAGATCGAGGTCATCGTCGAAGACGACGCCCAGCAGCCCGAAACGGCCGTCCAGATCGCCGACCGCATGATCCAGAACGAGCAGGTCGACATTCTCACCGGCATCATCTGGTCGAACCTGGCCATGGCCGTCGTGCCGAGCGCGGTGCAGCAGGATGTCATCTACATCTCGCCCAACGCCGGCCCCTCCGCTCTGGCCGGCGCAAACTGCCATCAGAACTACTTCAACGCGGCCTACCAGAACGACAATCTGCACGAGGCGATGGGGTCGTACGCCAACGAAGACTATTCCAACATGTTCATCATGGCGCCGAACTATCCGGCGGGAACGGACTCGCTGACCGGCTTCAAGCGCTTCTACGAGGGCGAACTGACGGATGAGGTCTACACCCAGGTTGGCCAGACGGACTATGCGAGCGAAATCTCGCAGATTCGCGCGTCCGGTGCGGATGCCGTCTTCGCCTTCCTGCCGGGCGGCATGGGCATTGCGTTCATGAAGCAGTACGCCGAGTCCGGCGTCGACATCCCGATCATGGGACCGGGCTTCTCCTTCAGCCAGGACGTTCTTGGCGCTATTGGCGAGGCAGCGCTCGGCGTGCGCAACTCCTCGCACTGGTCGCAGGACATGGACACTGATGCCAATCGCGAGTTCGTGGCTGCATTCCAGGAGCGCTACGACCGGCTGCCGTCGCTCTATGCGGTCCAGGCATGGGATGCCGCCAACCTCATCGTATCGGCCGCATCCAAGGCCAGCATCGACGACATGGATGCCTTCCGCGCTGCGCTGAAGGAAGCCGATATCGACTCGCCGCGCGGTGAATGGGTGTTCAACAACAACAACCACCCCATCCAGGACATCTATGTCCGCGAGGTCATCGAGCAGGACGGCGTTCTGACCAATCGGATCGTCGCTACCGCCTTCGAGGATCACGAAGACGCCTACGCGGCCGATTGCGCGATGGAATAGCGATCAAACGCCCCCGCCGGCAGCCACCCGGTTCCGGCGGGGGCATTTTCCTTCTTCCCGCCTGCCATCGCCCGTTCAGACTCAACGGATAATTTCGTGTCCCTTGCACTCTTCCTCGAACAGCTGCTGAACGGCTTGCAACTCGGCATCATGCTGTTCCTGATGGCGGCCGGCCTGACTCTGATCTTCGGCGTCATGGGATTGATCAATCTCGCCCATGGCTCGCTCTACATGGTCGGCGCATTTGCCTGCGCGACCGTCGCCGCCTGGACGGGGTCGTTCTGGCTGGGCCTCCTGGCGAGCCTGATCGCCGCCGCAGCCGCCGGCGCGATTGTCGAGATGACGGTGCTGCGACGATTATACGACCGCGACCACCTCGATCAGGTGCTGGCGACCTTCGCCCTGATCCTCATCTTTTCGGAAGGCACGCGTTGGGTCTTCGGCTCGTTGCCCCTTTATCTGAACATTCCCGATCTCCTGCGCGGCACCGTGCCGCTGCCGGGCGGTGGGCGTTACCAGCTCTATCGGCTGGCCATCATCGCGGTGGGCCTCGCGGTTGCCGTCGGCCTCTATTTTCTCATCTCCAAGACCCGTCTCGGCATGCGCATTCGCGCCGGCGAAAGCGATCGCGAGATGATCGGCGCGCTTGGCGTCGATATCCGTACCCTCTACACTGTGGTGTTCGCGCTGGGAGCCGCCCTGGCCGGCCTTGCCGGCGCAATGGTCGGCGCCCTGCAATCCGTGCAGGTCGGCATGGGCGAACCGGTCCTCATCCTCGCCTTCGTGGTGATCGTGATCGGCGGCATCGGCTCGATCAAGGGTGCCCTCGTCGGCGCCGTCCTGGTCGGGCTGATCGACACCATGGGCAGCTTTCTGCTGCCGCGCGCCTTCGCCCTGTTCATGGAAGCGTCCGAGGCAGGCATCATAGGCTCGGCGATCGCCTCGATCCTGATCTACATGTTCATGGCGCTGGTGCTGGCCTTCAAGCCGCGCGGCCTGTTCGCGACGGCAGGGTGACCGGCCGATGACCTTCAGCCGCGAAACCCTCGTCAATATCGCGCTTGCGCTGCTGCTGCTTGCCATTCCGCTTGTCGCGCTGCAGCTCGATTCGCCCTTCTACGTGACGCTGGCGACCCGCATGGCCATCCTCGCGCTGGCAGCCGTCGGGCTCAATCTGGCGCTCGGTCTCGGCGGGCTCGTCTCGTTTGGCCATGCCGCCTTCTTCGGCGTCGGCGGCTATGCGGCAGGGATTCTGGCAAGCCATGCCTTCTCCGGCCAGCCGCTCGATTTCGGCCTTTTCCAGGTGGCCGGCACCAACCAGATGCCGATCATCTGGCTGGTCGCTCTGGTGACGTCCGGATTGCTGGCGCTGGTGATCGGCGCGATCTCGATCCGCACCACGGGCGTCTACTTCATCATGATAACGCTCGCATTCGCGCAGATGACCTACTACTTCGCAATCTCCTGGCCGGCCTATGGCGGCGAGGATGGCTTGTCGATCTTCGTGCGCAACGGCTTTCCGGGCATCAACACGCTCAGGCCGCTGAGCTTCTTTTTCCTGTGCTACGGCGTCCTGCTCGTCGTGCTGGTGCTGTTCGCAGTTATCCGCGATTCACGATTTGGCGCAGCGCTGCAGGCAGCACGCCAGAACGAGGTGCGCGTCGCGTCGGTTGGCATCGCGCCCTATCGCATACGCCTGGCCACCTTCGTCATCTCCGGCATGATCACGGGCCTGGCCGGTGCGCTCTATGCCGATCTCAACCGCTTCGTCAGTCCCTCCATGCTGTCGTGGCACATGTCGGGCGAGTTCATAGTCCTGATCATTCTGGGCGGCGTCGCCCGTCTCTACGGACCCGTCGCAGGCGCAATGATGTTCGTTATGTTCGACTTCCTGCTCGGCGGCTGGACCGATCGCTGGCAGCTGTTCCTGGGCCTGATCCTGCTCGGTGTCGTACTTTTCGCGCGCGGCGGCCTCATGGGCTGGCTGGCGGGGAAGGCACGTCATGGCTGAGCCGATCCTGGAAATCCGCGACCTGTGCAAGAGTTTCGGCGCGCTCCGGGCGACCGAAAATGTCGATCTCGACCTCTTCCCGGGCGAAATCCACGCGCTGATCGGACCCAATGGAGCCGGCAAGTCCACCCTCGTCAACCAGATCGCCGGCACGTTGCGTTCCGATACCGGCACCATCCGTTTCCTCGGCCAGCGGATCGACAGCCTGCGCGTACCGCAGCGGGCACAGCTTGGCCTTGGCCGCAGCTTCCAGGTCTCGTCGCTCGCACCGGAATTCTCGGCCCTGCGCAACGTGATGCTGGCCGTGCAGGCCATCCAGGGCTCGAGTTTTCACTTCTTCAAGCCGGTCATGCGGGATGCCACGCTGGTCGAACCGGCCATGGCAGCCCTCGACCGCGTCGGGTTGGCCGGCCGCGCGCACATACCGACCGCCGAACTGTCGCATGGCGAGCGCCGGCAACTCGAGATCGCCATCGCCCTGGCGCTTGGCTCGAAAGCATTCCTGCTCGACGAGCCGATGGCCGGCATGGGCCCGGAAGGGTCCAAGACCCTGACCCGCTTTCTGGATGGGCTGCGCCACGAGGCGCCGATCCTGCTGATCGAACATGACATGGATGCCGTCTTCGCCCTCGCCGACCGCATTTCGGTTCTCGTCTATGGCCGGGTCATCGCAACGGGCACTGTCGAGGAAATCCGCAACGATCCCGAAGTCCGCAAGGCCTATCTGGGAGACGAGCAATGAGCCTGCTGGAAGTCTCCGCCATCGAGGCCCGTTATGGCCCCGTTCAGGCGCTGTTCGGCGTCAGCCTCGATGTCTCCGAGGGTGAGGTCGTCGCGCTGATGGGCCGCAACGGCATGGGCAAGTCCACGACCATCCGCGCCATTCTCGGTCTTACGCCGGCTTCGTCAGGGGCCATAAGCTTCGCCGGACAGGATATCCGCGCGATGGCCTCCTATCGCATCGCCCGGCTGGGCATCGGGCTGGTTCCGGAAGGCCGGCGCTGCTTCCCGAACCTGACGGTGGAGGAAAATCTTGTCGCCGCCGCCCGCAAGGGGCGCTGGACCCGGGAGGCTGTTGAAGACCTCTTCCCCCGGCTGCACGAGCGGCGCCAGCAATACGCGCACTCGCTTTCAGGCGGCGAGCAGCAGATGCTGGCCATCGGCCGGGCGCTGATGACCAATCCGACGCTGCTCGTTTTGGACGAGGCCACGGAAGGGCTTGCGCCGGTCATCCGTCACGATATCTGGCGGGTCATCCGCAAGCTCAAGGATGAGGGCCAGTCGATCCTCATTGTCGACAAGTCGCTGTCGGAACTGCTGCCGGCCGCCGACCGCTGCTTCGTGCTCGAAAAGGGCGTCACGGTATGGACCGGACTGCCGAACGAACTGACGCCCGACCTCCAGGACCGGTATCTGGGTGTCTGAATATCTGAAGGAAGAATGATGGCTGCCGTCGCGACCGTTCACGAGGAACTGCATCCGGCCAACTGGGCCAAGCCGCGAGGTTATGCCAACGGCATCGCCGCCACGGGCAAGCTGGTCTTCATCGGCGGCCAGATCGGCTGGACCGGCGACCAGATATTCGAGGCCAGGGATCTGGTAGGCCAGACCCGGCAGACGCTGGCCAACATTGCGGCCGTTCTGGCCGAGGCCGGCGGGCGTCCCGAACACATCACCCGCATGACCTGGTACATCGTCGACAAGCAGGAGTACCTTTCGAACCTCAAGGGTATAGGTGAGGCCTACCGCGACATCCTCGGAAAGCACTTTCCTGCCATGGCGATGGTGCAGGTGGTCGCGTTGATCGAGGACGAGGCTCGGGTTGAAATCGAGGCGACCGCGGTGATTCCCGAAAACGGCTGACGAAGCTGGAACATTTGTTGTCCTCAGCCGTTACGTGAGGGGAAAAGCTGAAGGGGCCGCACGACAATGGGATCGGGGGATCACGCCCTGAGCAGGCCGAATTGCAGTTTCCAGCGATCGAGTCGTCGCGAGGAGCTGGTCTTATGCTTGTCGCCACCGGCCCTGGGCACGTTCCTCGCTGACACGCGGAGGACACCGTGAACCCGCAGACCTACGATCCTTATTGCGGACCCCCGCCCGTACCGGCCAGCATCTGGACGAGCTGGAACCTCGATCCGTGGCTGTTGGTCGCGATTGGCGTGACACTGGCCTTCTGCACCGCCGTTTCAACGCGAGGCGTTTTCGCCCGGGAGGGACGGCTCAACTCGTCTCTGGCGCTCTTCGTCCTCTTCATCGCCTTCGTCTCGCCGCTCTGCGCGCTGAGTTCGGCGCTCTTCTCCGCGCGGGTCCTGCACCACGTCCTGCTTGTGGCCGCCGCCGCTCCGCTGCTGGCGCTGGCCTTTCCGGCGCGCCCCTTCCTGCGACGAATTCCGCTCACCGCGCTTTTCCTGGCGCACACGCTCGCGATGTGGGTCTGGCACGCGCCCGCGCCCTATGCCTTTGCCCTGTCGTCTCATGCCGCCTACTGGCTGATGGAAGGCACGCTGTTCGTGACGGCCCTTCTCATGTGGCAGTCGATACTGGCGCGCTGGTCGCACCCCGGTGCGGTGTCGATCGCGCTTTTGGGGTCCGTCGTGCAAATGGGCATGCTGGGCGCGCTAATCACCTTCGCGACCAGGCCGATGTATGAGCCGCATCTGGCCACGACCCTGCCATTCGGACTGACCCCACTTGCCGACCAGCAGCTTGCCGGCCTCTTGATGTGGGTGCCTGCCAGCCTGCCCTATATCGCCGCCGCACTCGTGGTGCTTTCGCGCTTTCTGTCGGTGTCTCACGGCTCCCGCGACGTGGCGCGATGATCGTCTGGCTGAAGTTCGCGCACCTTGCCGCCATATCGCTCTGGTGTGCAGGCCTGATCTGCCTGCCGGGCCTCTATCTGCAGCGTGCTCACGTGCCCGACCGGGAGACGCTCCACATGCTGCATCGTTTCGTGCGCGTCTGTTACGTGGTGATCGTTTCGCCCGCCGCCTTCGTGGCGGTGGGAACGGGGACGGCATTGATCTTCGTATCGGGAACTTTTGTCCCCTGGTTCACGGCCAAGCTCTTCTTTGTCGGCTTGCTGGTCGGCGTTCATGTGCTCACTGGCCTGGTCATCGTGAGACTGTTCGATGAAGGCGAGGTCTATCCTGTCTGGCGCTTCCTGGCCGTTACAGGTTTCACCGTGCTGGTAACGCTCGCCATCCTCTTTTTCGTTCTGGGCAAGCCGGCGATGGATTTCGACATGCTACCTCCCGACCTTCATAAACCCGGCGCCCTGAGGGACATCGTGCTTGATCTCTTGCCATGGACATCGCCATGAGGCCGGTCCGTGTTGGACTTCTCTGCGGGATTGGGCTTGCCGGCGTCGTGCTCTCGGCGTGTTCCGGACCGCTATCGACGCTCGACCCCGCTGGGCCGGCCGCCGAATCGATCGCGCTTCTGTGGTGGATCATGCTCGCGGGCGCGATCGTGCTCTTCGTGGTGGTGGTGGGCCTGTTCAGCCTGGCGTTTGTCCGTCCGGCATGGCTGTCCGGCATTTCGGCGCGCAACTGGATCGTCCATGGCGGCATCACCATGTCCTCGGTAGTCATCCTGATGCTGCTCGTGGCGGCCTTCATTCTGGGCGAAAGGCTCATCGCCCGGCAGCTTGCCGATTCGCCGCTGACGGTCCAGGCCAATGGGCGCATGTGGGTGTGGGAGTTCGCCTATCCCGAGGCAGACGGCCAGCCGGTGACCATCGGCGTGCTGCACATCCCCGCCGGCCAGCCCGTCGACGTGAGGGTCACCTCTTCGGATGTCATCCACTCCTTCTGGTCGCCGCGCCTGGCGGGCAAGATCGACGCCGTTCCCGGTCATGAAAATGTCGTGCGCCTGACCGCGGACCGACCCGGCACCTATCGCGGTGTCTGCGCGGAGTTCTGCGGCGCGGGACATACAGACATGCGGTTCAGCGTGGTTGCCCACCCGCCCGGGGAATACGAGCAGGCACTGGCCGAAGCGGTCACGGCGGAGGGGGCACGATGAATCGCGAACCGGAGCGCCTCAGCCCGATCGGGCTGCACCGGCAATTGAGCGCGATCTGGAATTCCGGAGAAGGGCTCCAGAGGCTAGGGGCGGTCAATCACACCGTCATCGGCAAGCGCTTCATGATCACCGCCTTCGTGTTCTTCGCGATTGGCGGATTGCTGGCGATGCTGATCCGCGCCCAACTGGCGACACCGCATTCCGGCTTTGTCGACGCGTCGACCTACAACCAGATCTTCACGATGCACGGCACCGTGATGATGTTCCTGTTTGCCATCCCGATGCTGGAAGGCGCGGCCATCTATTTTCTGCCGAAGATGCTGGGCGCGCGCGACCTGGCCTTTCCGCGTCTCACCGCACTCGGCTACTGGTGCTATCTTTTCGGCGGCACCATCATCATCGTCGCCATGCTTTTTGGTGTCGCGCCTGACAGCGGCTGGTTCATGTACACGCCGCTTTCGTCGCGTGCCTATACGCCAGGGATCAACTCCGACGTCTGGCTCTTGGGCATCACCTTTGTCGAGATATCGGCTGTGTGCGCGGCCATCGAGATCACCGTCTCGATCCTGAAGATGCGCGCGCCCGGCATGTCGCTGGACACGATGCCCATCTTCGCCTGGTACATGCTCATCACAGCACTGATGATGGTTTTCGGCTTCCCGCCGCTGATCCTCGCCTCCATCCTGCTGGAGATCGAGCGCGCCTTTGACTTCCCCTTCTTCGATCCGACACGCGGCGGCGATTCGCTTCTGTGGGCGCACCTGTTCTGGCTGTTCGGCCATCCCGAGGTCTACATCATCTTCCTGCCGGCGGCGGGTGCCGTGTCGATGATCCTGCCGACGCTCGCGCGCAACCCGCTGATGGGCTACCGCGCCATCATCGTGGCCCTGATCGCAATGGCCTTCCTGTCCTTCGGCATCTGGGTCCACCACATGTTCACGGTGGGTATTCCCCATCTGGCGCTCGCGTTCTTCTCGGCGGCAAGTGCCCTGGTGGCGATCCCCACGGGCATCCAGATATTCGCGTGGATCGCCACGCTCGCGCATGGCCGACCCCGCTTCGAGGTGCCGATGCTCTACATCTTCGGCTTCCTCGCCATCTTCGTCGCCGGTGGGCTGACGGGCGTCATGCTGGCCATGGTGCCCTTCAACTGGCAGGCCCACGACACCCATTTCGTGGTCGCACATCTGCACTATGTGCTCGTGGGCGGCTTCGTCTTCCCGATGCTGGCGGCGACCTATTACTGGCTGCCGCACGTCACCGGGCGGATGCCCGTCTTCAAGCTCTCCATTCCGGCTTTCTGGCTGATCTTCGTCGGCTTCAACACGACGTTCTTCATGATGCATGTGACGGGGCTGAGGGGCATGCCGCGCCGGGTCTCCACCTATCCGGCCGACATCGGCTGGGACTGGCTCAATCTCCTGTCTTCCATCGGTGGTTTCGTGATGGCCATCGGCTTCGCCCTGTTCGTGCTCGACATCATCCTGCAACTGCGGTTCGGCAAACCATTCCGCCGCAACCCGTGGCAGGCGGGGACGCTCGAATGGGCGCAGCCGACACCGCCGCCCTCCTACAATTTCGCTTCTCTGCCAACCATCGATCGGCGCGCCGACATGCTGGACGCGGGCCGGATTGGCCCGGATCTCGCCGCGGGACGCGGCTATCTCGGCTTTACGCGCAATGGCTGGATGGAAACGCTTGCCGTCGACATGACGACGGGACGGCCAGAACATGTGGTCCTCCTGCCCAACAACACCTTGCTGCCGCTCTGGACGGCGATGGCCATCGGCGTCTTCGTGCTGTCGCTTCTTTTCAAGTTCTACCTGTTCTCGCTGCTGCCGCTGGCGGTGGTCCTGGTGCTCCTCCTGTCGTGGACGCGGGTCACGGGACACCGCGAGGATCTGGGCCCGATTCCGATTGGCCGGGGGGAGGTGGCCCCGACCCACTACGAGATCGCAGGCGCGCCGTCCTGGTGGGCAATGGTCTTCACCCTGTTTGCCAACGGGACGCTGTTTGCCTCACTGATCTTCGGCGCCCTGTTCCTCTGGGCCGTGGCACCGAACTGGCCGCCGCCGGCACTAAATGACATGGGCCTGGCACCATCCGTTCTCGCGCTGCTGGCCTTTGCCATTGCCTCGGGCGCCAATCATCTGGCCATTCTCGCCAACCGCCGTGGCGCTTCGCCGTTCATGTGGCTCGCCCTTTGCGCGGCGGCCCATCTCGCCGCGGTGATCATCCTCGTCTGGTGCATCCGCTACGCCATTGCCGATCCGACGGGCCACGCCTATGCGGCGACGTGCTTTGTACTTCTCGCCTATGGTGCGCTGCATGCGGGGCTGGGCATCGTCTTCGCGCTCTACGGCATTGAGCGCGCGCGGCAGGGCTATGTCTCGGCTGTCCGCAGTCTCGATCTCAGGATCGGCAGCCTCTGGCACCACTACACGGCCGGAACCGGCGCCGTCGCCGTGATCCTCGTGATGCTGATGCCGGCGCTCGTGGCGATGGGGGCGTGGCAGCCATGAAGACCAGCCCCGTACCTGCCCGGCAGATGCTCTGGCTCGTTCTCGGCTTCATGGTCTGGGCCGGCGGCTTCCTCGCGCTCTATGCCGCGTTGTCGATCGGCTGCGAATATGGCTGGCACCTCATGCAGTTCGCGGGTGGCGTAACGGTGCAGCGCGCCATGCTGGTTGCCCTGTTCCTCGCGACCGTCGCAGCGACCGGCGTGGTCGCCTGGCTGAGCTGGCGTCGATGGTCGGGGGCGCGCCGCCGCGCCCCGGCGGTTGCACCGGCGCGATTTCTGGAATGGGCGGCTGTCGGTTCCTCGCTGACAGCCGTCGTGGCGGCGACCGTATCGCTGGCACCTGCCGTCGTTCTGACCAGCTGCTACTGAGCGCCGTCCCCCGCGGCTGGCGCTTTCAGGCGGTGCCGCCCCGAGAGAATCTCCGGTTTAAATCGTTTTAGAAGTGCACGCCTTGACATGGCAAGCAGGCTGCGGTGACAATCCCCACAGTCAAACCGCGTGGATGCGGCGAGGCGTTGATGGTTCTGCGGGAGGCAGATCCTGGCCTTGGCGTTACGCTCCGGGCGGTCGTCTGGACAAAGTCAACTTCGGGAGGAATGCATGACCAGGAAACTCTTTCTGTCGGGTGTCGCCGCGACGGCGCTTCTTTACGGCGCGCCCGCCTGGGCGCAACTCGTGTTCGAACCGGGCGAAGGAGATTTCAACTGGGCGAGTTACGAGGCCTTTGCCGAAGCCCATGACCTTTCCGGCGAGACCATCGAGATCACTGGCCCCTGGACGGGCGACGATGCCCGCCTCGTCAACAGCGTGATTGCCTATTTCGAAGAGGCGACGGGCGCCGATGTGAATTTCTCCGGCTCCGATTCCTTCGAGCAGGACATCGTGATTTCGGCCCAGGCCGGTTCGCCGCCCAACATCGCGGTCTTCCCGCAGCCGGGCCTCGCCGCCGACATGGCGTCGCGCGGCTTCCTCTCGGAGCTCGATGACGGCACCGCCGATTGGGTGCGGGAGAACTACGCGGCCGGTGATTCCTGGGTCGATCTGGGAACCTATGCGGGCGAGGACGGCGAGGATGCGCTCTACGGCTTCTTCTACAAGGTCGATGTGAAGTCGCTGGTCTGGTACTCGCCCGAGCAGTTCGAGGAAGCCGGCTACGATATCCCCGAGACCATGGAAGAGTTGCGCGAACTGACCCAGCAGATCGCCGATGACGGTGCCACCCCGTGGTGCATCGGCCTCGGTTCGGGTGCCGCCACCGGCTGGCCGGCAACCGATTGGGTCGAGGACCTGATGCTGCGCCTGCATGCGCCGGAGGTCTATGACGAGTGGGTGTCCAACGACATGCCGTTCGACGATCCGCGTGTGGTCGAGGCGATCGAGGAATTCGGCTGGTTCGTCCGCACCGATGGTTATGTCCAGGGTGGCGCGCAGGCTGCCGCCACGACCGATTTCCGCGACAGCCCCAGCGGCCTCTTTTCCTTCCCGCCCGAGTGCTACATGCACAAGCAGGCGAGCTTCATCCCGACCTTCTTCCCGGATGGCAGCGAGTATGGCGAGGATTTCGACTTCTTCTACTTCCCGGCCTCCGCCGAGCGCGACCTCGGCAATCCGGTCCTCGGCGCAGGAACGCTTTTCGCCATAACCGATGACAGCGAAGCGACCCGGGTCTTCATGGAATTCCTGAAGACGCCGATCGCCCACGAAATCTGGATGGCCCAGTCCGGCTTCCTGACGCCCTACACGCAGGTCAATGCCGACGTGTTCGGCGACGATTCGCTGCGGGCCATGAACGACATCCTGCTCGAGGCGACCACCTTCCGCTTCGATGCATCCGACCTCATGCCCGGCGAGATCGGGGCGGGCGCCTTCTGGACCGGCATGGTCGATTTCGTCACCGGCGCAGAAGCCGGGGACGTGGCACGCACCGTCCAGGAGCGCTGGGACGCCATCAACTAGGCGAAAGTTGACATGCCGATCCGTGCGGCTCTTCATCGTACGGATCGGCAGGCGGCTTGGCAGCGGAGGGCAAAGCGGTGACCCCACTCTTGCAGGGCATGATCACGATTGTGGTCGGCGTGGTCGGCTGCGTGGGGTATTTCTACCTGTCGAACTGGGTCGTCGACCAGATCATCTTCCCGGCGCGCGGCCCCAATGCCGGCCGCAACATCAACCGCGCCAACAGGATCAGGCCCTGGCTGTTCCTGTTTCCGGCGATCTTCGCGCTGGGTCTCTATCTGGTTTACCCGGTGATCGGCTCGTTCTGGCGCTCGCTCTTCAACCGCTCCGGCACGGAGTTCATCGGTTTCGGCAACTACGTGGCGCTACTCAACGAGAGCGAGTTCCGGCTGAGCGTCTTCAACAATCTGATGTGGATCCTCGTCGTCCCAGCCGGCGCCACCTTCATCGGCCTGATCTCCGCCCAGCTGACCGACAAGCTGTCGTGGGGCAACATTGCGAAATCGCTGATCTTCATGCCGATGGCGATCTCCTTCGTCGGCGCGTCGCTGATCTGGAAGTTCGTCTACGCCAACAATTTCGACATTGGCCTGATCAACGCCATCCGGGAGATGTTCGGCGCGCAACAGCCCGTCGACGTGCTGCAGATCCCCTTCTGGAACAACTTCTTCCTGATGTTCATCCTGATCTGGATCCAGACCGGCTTTGCGATGGTCATCCTGTCGGCGGCGTTGCGCGGCATCCCCGAGGAAACGATCGAGGCCGCCGTCATCGACGGCGCCAATCCCTTCCAGATATTCTTCAAGATCAAGATTCCACAGATCATGGGGACAATCGTCGTGGTATGGACCACGATCACCATCATCGTGCTCAAGGTGTTCGACATCGTCTACGCCACGACCGGCGGCAATTTCGGCACGCAGATCCTGCCCAGCTACATGATGACCTACATGTTCCGCGATGACGGGCGCGCCACCGCGGTTGCCTTCGTCATCATGCTCCTCGTCATGCCGGTGATGATCTGGAACATCCGGCAGGCGCGCCGCGAAATGCGCTGAGGGGAGGGGATATGGCAAACACTGCTGAAAAGGTCGCGATGGAGCCGGGTTACACCCTGCAGGCCCCGGCCAGGTCGCGCGTGGCAGCCAAGACTTCCGCCCTCAACTGGGCGGTGCGCATCTCGGTCGTCGTGATCGTGCTCCTCTGGCTGATTCCGACACTTGGCCTATTCATCTCGTCGTTCCGCGACCGCGACCAGATTTCGGCGACCGGCTGGTGGATGTCGCCCTTCTCGGTGGAACTCACCTTCCGGGCCCGCGCGCCGGCCGACGACCAGCGTCAGGCCGAAGGGCAGTGGTTGATCGAGGGCAATGTCTTCGCCGATCCGGAACAGGCGCGCTGGTTCCCGGATGAGACCGGCGAAGTGACCGCATTCGGCAGTCGCGGCATCGCTCCTGCAGAGTTCCTTGCCGGTCAGACAGCCGAGCTCCGCGACGGCGAGACTTTGCGCGTCGAACGCGACGGATCGTTCGTCTTCACTTCGCCGGAGGAAGTTTCCGGGTCCGGGCCGCGCATCTATTTCGAGGCGGTGACCCCGCCGCAGTTCACGCTGGCCAACTACCAGACGGTGTTGCGCGCCGACAACATGGACCGCGCCTTCATCAACACGCTCACGGTGGCGATTCCCGCGACCATCATTCCGATCCTGATCGCCGCATTCGCCGCCTATGCTTTGGCCTGGATGGAGTTTCCCGGACGCGCGCTGCTGATCGCCGCCGTCGTAGGCCTCCTCGTCGTGCCGCTGCAGCTCGCGCTGGTGCCGCTTCTCAACCTGCACAACCAGGTCGGCATCGGCCAGAGCTTCCTGGGCATCTGGCTCGCCCACACGGGCTTCGGCCTGCCACTGGCCATCTATCTGTTGCGCAACTACATGGTCGGCCTGCCGCGCGACATCATCGAGAGCGCCCGCGTCGACGGGGCGACCGACTTCCAGATCTTCGTCAAGATCGTGCTGCCGCTGTCCTTCCCCGCACTCGCCTCTTTCGCGATCTTCCAGTTCCTGTGGACCTGGAACGACCTTCTGGTGGCCAAGGTGTTCCTGCCCAGCTCGGCCGAAAGCCAGGTCATGACGGTGAAGATCGCCGACGATCTGCTCGGGTCGCGCGGCGGCGACTGGGGCATCCTGGCAACGGCGGCTTTCGTGTCTATCGCCGTGCCGCTGCTTGTATTCTTCACGCTGCAACGCTATCTCGTGCGCGGCCTTCTGGCCGGCTCGGTGAAGGGTGGCTGACCGCATGAGCACGCCCGCCGCAATACTGCAAATGGACGTGCCAATGTCTCATCCGCAATTGGACCGGGACTGGTGGCGTGGCGCGGTGATCTACCAGATCTATCCGCGTTCCTTCCAGGATTCCAGCGGCGACGGCATCGGTGATCTCGCCGGCATTCGTCAGCGCCTGCCCTATATCGCCTCGCTGGGTGTCGACGCGATCTGGATATCGCCCTTTTTCACCTCCCCGATGAAGGATTTCGGCTACGACGTGTCCGATTATTGCGGCGTCGACCCGATGTTCGGTTCGCTGGAGGATTTCGACGATCTGGTCGCCGAGGCGCACCGCCTGGGCCTCAAGGTGATGATCGACCTCGTCATCTCGCACACTTCCGACGAACATCCCTGGTTCAAGGAAAGCCGCCTCAGCCGCGATAACCCGAAGGCCGACTGGTACGTCTGGGCCGATTCGCGCGGCGACGGTTCGCCGCCCAACAACTGGCTGTCGATCTTCGGTGGCTCGGCCTGGCAGTGGGATGCGCGCCGTCGCCAGTACTATCTCCACAATTTTCTCGTCGAGCAGCCCGACCTCAATTTCCACAATCGCGATGTGCAGGACGCCGTGCTCGCCGCGTCCCGCTTTTGGCTCGAGCGCGGCGTCGATGGATTCCGGCTCGACACCATCAACTTCTATTTCCACTCGCAGGGGCTGGAGGACAATCCGCCGCTTCCCGAGGACCAGCGCAACGATTCCATCGCGCCTGCGGTGAACCCGTACAACTATCAGGATCACATCTACGACAAGAGCCGGCCCGAGAACCTGGCCTTCCTCGAGCGTTTCCGCGCGCTTCTGGACGAGTTCCCAGCGGCAGCGGCAGTCGGAGAGGTGGGCGATGCCCAGCGCGGCCTCGACATCGTCGCCGACTACACCGCCGGCACCAACCGCGTGCACATGTGTTACGGCTTCGATTTCCTGAGCCCCGAGAAGATCAGTGCCGGCAAGGTTCGCCGCGTGCTGGAGACGTTCGAGGCCGTCGCCAGCGAGGGCTGGTCCTGCTGGGCCTTTTCAAACCACGACGTGGTGCGCCACGCTTCCCGCTGGGCGCGCGAAGAGGCGGACCCACAGGCCTATGTGAAGGTCGTCGCCGCGGTGCTCATGTCGCTGCGCGGTTCGGTCTGCATCTACCAGGGCGAAGAACTGGGCCTCGGCGAGGCAGACCTTGCCTATGAGGATCTGCGCGATCCCTATGGCATCCGGTTCTGGCCGGAGTTCCGCGGCCGCGACGGCTGCCGCACGCCGATGGTCTGGGAGGAGAGCCATCTGTCCGCGGGCTTCACCGACGGCCGGCCGTGGCTGCCGGTGCCGGCGGAGCATTATCCCCTCTCCGTCGACCGGCAGGAAGAGAGCGAGGAGTCGGTTCTCGCCCATTATCGGCGCATCATCGCCTTCAGGCGCAATCACCAGTCCCTCGTGAAGGGCTCGATCCGCTTCCTGCCGATGGGCGATCCGCGCCTCGTGGTGTTCGAGCGCGAATATGCCGGCGAAAGGCTGGTCTGCGCCTTCAATCTGGGCGCGGAGCCCGCCACTGCCGATCTGGAGGAGGTCTCTGCCGTGTCCATACCCGGCCACGGCATGGGAGGCGGTGAACTGGCGGGATGCGAAATCAGGCTGGCCGGCTACGGAGCGTGGTTCGGGAGGCGCCCTTGAAGGGTGCGCAACACCCGGGCCGAGGAGAAGTCGGCGCCTGATGGTGCCAATGGGAGGAGAACATGGCCGATCTGGTTCTGAGGGATCTGAGGAAGTCCTACGGGAGCCTCGAGATCCTGCATGGCATCGATCTCGACATCCGCTCCGGCGAGTTTGTCGTGTTCGTCGGCCCTTCGGGCTGCGGGAAGTCGACGCTCCTGCGGACCATCGCCGGTCTCGAAGGCATCAGCGGGGGCACGCTGACGATCGACGGGCAGGTGGTCAACGACATCCCGCCCTCGATGCGCGGCATCGCCATGGTGTTCCAGTCCTACGCGCTCTACCCGCACATGACGGTCTACGAGAACATGGCCTTCAGCATGCGCATCGCGCGTGCGTCGAAGCAGGAGATCGACAGCCGGGTGCGCAAGGCCGCCGAGATCCTGCAGCTCACCGACTATCTCGACCGCCTGCCCAAGGCGCTTTCAGGCGGCCAGCGCCAGCGCGTGGCCATCGGTCGGGCGATCGTCCGCGATCCCAAGGTGTTTCTGTTCGACGAGCCGCTTTCCAATCTCGATGCCGCGCTGCGTGTTGCCACCCGTATCGAGATCGCCAAGCTCAATGAATCGATGCCCGACACCACCATGATCTACGTCACCCATGACCAGGTCGAGGCTATGACGCTCGCCGACCGGATCGTGGTGCTGAAGGACGGTTATGTGGAGCAGGTCGGATCGCCGATGGACCTCTATTGCAACCCCGGCAATCTGTTCGTCGCCCAGTTCATCGGTTCGCCGTCGATGAACATCCTTCACGCGAAAATCGTGAAGGCCGGCGCCTCGACCACCGTTTCGCACCCGGGCGGTCGAGACGTGGCGGTGCCGGTTGCGACGCCCGCAGATGCGACCGGGCTCGAAATCAGCCTCGGCGTCCGGCCCGAGGATCTGATGATCGCCGAAGGCGAGGATTACCTGTTCGAGGGACTGGTGGACTATGTCGAGCAGCTGGGTGAGGTGCAGCTTGCCTATGTCGATACCGGCCGCAAGGATGAGCCTCTGGTCGTCAAGACACCCGGCAACACGACGATCGAACGTGGCAAGCCGCTGCGATTGTCGGCCGACCCGCGCAACCTCCACATCTTCGCCCCTGATGGGCGCGCCTACAGTCGCGAACAGCCAGCCATGGCCGCCGAGTGAGGCCTAGACCGCGCTCGCCTCACGCCGCGCGCGGGCGGATTGGGCCGACGACAACGCGAAGGCGGCGATGAAGAGCCCGGTCATGACCAGCACGATGGTCGGCGCCGGCGCGCTGTCGAAGAAGAAGCTCAGATAGACGCCGAGAAATGCCGACATGCCCGCCACGCAAGCGGCGACGGTCAGCATGGTGTTGAAACGGCGGGCGATGAGGAAAGCGGTCGCGCCGGGCGCGATCAGAAAGGCGATGGCCAGGATGATGCCGACCGCCTGCAATGCGCCGACCACCGTCAGCGAAATCATGCCAAGCAGCCCGTAATGCAGCAGCCGGACCGGCAGGCCGATGGCGCGGGCATGCTGGGCATCAAAGGCGTGGAGCGCGAGGTCGCGGCCGAAGACGGCGAGAGCGCCCACCACGAGCGCGGCGATCGCCCCGGTCTGGAGGATGTCCGGCCAGTCGGTGCCCAGCATGTCGCCGAACAATATGTGCGACAGATGAAGCTCGGTCTCGATCATCGTGAACATGACGATGCCGGCCCCGAACATGCCGGAAAAGACCACGCCCATGACGGTGTCTTCCTTGACCCGGCTGTTCTCCTTCAGGAAGCCGGTCGCGAGCGCGCAGACCATGCCGGCGACGAAGGCGCCGATCGCCAGCGGCAGGCCGAGAATGAAGGCCAGCACGATGCCTGGCAGCACGGCATGGCTGATCGCATCGCCCATCAGCGACCAGCCTTTCAGCACCAGATAGGATGACAGCAGCCCCATCGGCAAGGCGACAAGCAGCGCGATGAGGAAAGCCTGCTGCATGAACGGGAAGGCGAAGGGCAGAAGCAGGGTCTCGATCATCGCGCCGCCTCCAGTGCCGCCCGCGCCCGGCGACGCGCCGCCAGATAGCCGTGCCGCGGCGCGAGGAAGAAGGCAGCGAGAAAGACTAAAGTCTGCAGCACCACGATGACCCCGCCCGTCGCGCCATCGATGAAGTAGCTGAGATAGGCCCCGATAAAACTCGTCGTCGCACCCACGGCCACCGAGATGGCGATCAGGCGCGGGAAACGGTCGGTCAGGAGATAGGCCGTGGCGCCCGGCGTCACGACCATGGCGATGACCAGGAACGCACCCACCGTCTGCAGCGCCGCCACGGTGGAGGCCGATAGCAGCGTGAAGAAGACGATCCGCAGAAGCGTGGGATTGAGGCCGATGGAACGGGCGTGGTTCTCGTCGAAGAAGGTAACCATCAGGTCCTTCCATTTGGCGAGAAGGATGGCCAGCGACACGACCGAGATGATGACCAGCTGGATCGTGTCTTCCGGGGTGATGGCGAGAATGTTGCCGAGTACGATGGTCTGCACGTTCACCGAGACCGGCGAAATGGAGATCATGAACAGGCCGAGCCCGAAGAAGGACGTGAAGATCAGTCCGATCACGGCATCCTCGCGCAGCCGTGTCGCTTGACTGAGGAACAGCATGGCCGCCGCCGCCAGTCCGCCGGAGAAGAACGCGCCGACGGCAAAGGGCAGCCCCAGCATGTAGGCGCCGGCCACGCCGGGCACGATCGAGTGGGAGAGCGCGTCGCCGATCAGCGACCAGCCCTTGAGCATGAGATAGGCCGACAGGAAGGCGCAGACCGCACCGACCAGCGCGGAGACCCACATGGCATTGACCATGTAGCTGTAGGAGAAGGGCTCGGCGAGGAGGCTCACGTCTCGACGTCCCTGTCGCGCTCCCGCGCCAGGGCGGGTCCCGTCGTCGAATGCGCCTGGTCGCCGTAAAGGACGAAGGGTCTCTCGTCGTCGGTGAGCACCGTGACGGTGCGCGTGTCGGTCTCGGCGTCGTCGTGGAGATAGGCACCGCCCAGTTCGAAATGGCGCAGCGCGCCGCCGAATGTCAGATCGAGGTTTTCTCGGGTGAAGACCTCATGCGTGGGGCCTGCAGCAAGGATGCGGCGGTTGATGAGGATGGCACGGTCACAGAATTCCGGCACGCTGCCGAGATTGTGGGTGGAGACCAGCATGATGCGGCCCTCGTCGCGCAACTCGCCGAGCAGCGTGGTGATGGCTTCCTCGGTGTTGACGTCCACACCCGTGAACGGCTCGTCCAGCAGGATCACGCGGCCCTCCTGTGCCAAGGCACGCGCCAGGAAGACGCGTTTTCGCTGGCCGCCGGACAGTTCGCCAATCTGTCGCTTGCGCAGGGCCGAGATGCCGACGCGCTCAAGCGCGGTGTCGACCATCTGGCGATCGGTGGCGGAGGGAATGCGCAGCCAGTTCATGTGGCCGTAGCGGCCCATCATGACCACGTCCTCGACGAGGACGGGAAAGTTCCAGTCGACCTCCTCGGCCTGCGGCACATAGGCGACCACGTTGCGCTTCAGGGCGCGGCCGGCCGGTTGCCCGAGGATCGAGACGGCTCCGGTGGCCAGGGGTACGAAGCCCATGATCGCCTTGAAGAGCGTCGACTTGCCGCTGCCGTTGACGCCGACCAGTGCCGCGATGGTGCCGACGGGCAGCGCGAAGCTCGCGTGATCGAGCGCGGTGAGGCCGTTGCGGTAGCTCACCGTGACGTCGTCGACCACGAGACCGGCGGGGGTCGCGCCGGCCCGTTCGATCAGTTTCGGATCCGGGGTCAGGTTCATTCGGTCAAAGCATCCGCGATGGTCTGCGTGGTGACGCGCAGCAGGTCGATATAGGTCGGCACGGCGCCATCGGGTCCGCTGAGCGAATCGACGTAGAGCACGCCGCCATAGGCCGCGCCGGTCTCGCGCGCCACCTGCCGGGCCGGATTGTCGGAAACCGTGCTTTCGGAAAAGATCGCGGCTACTTCGTTCTCGCGCATCGTGTCGATAACCCGGCGGATCTGCTGGGGCGTGCCCTCGCTGTCGGCATTGATCGGCCAGAGATAGAGCTCCTTCAGCCCGAAATCTCGTGCCAGATAGGAAAAGGCGCCCTCGCTCGTCACCAGCCAGCGCCTCTCCTCCGGGATGTCCGCCAGCCGCGCGCGGATCGGCTCGATGGCTGACTCGATCTCTGCGATGTAGCGCTCGGCATTCGCCTCGTAGATGGCGGCATTTTCGGGATCGTACCTGACCAGCGCGTCGCGGATGTTGGCGACATAGATGGTGGCATCCGATGGCGACATCCAGGCATGCGGGTTGGGCCGGCCCTCATAGGGGCCTTCGCCGATGCCCAAGGGCTCGATGCCGTCCGTGACGATGGCCTCGGGCACGTCGCGCAGATTGCCCAGGAAGCGCTCGAACCATTGCTCGAGGCCAAGCCCGTTCCAGAGGATCAGGTCGGCATCCTGGGCGCGCAGGATGTCGCCCGGCGTCGGCTGATAGTTGTGGATCTCGGCGTTCTCCCGGGTGATGGATTCCACGCTCGCCGCCTCACCGGCGACATTGCGCGCCATGTCGGCGATCACCGTGAAGGTGGTCACCACCTTGAAACGCTCCTGCGCGTGAACGCCAGTCACCGTGGCCAGTGGCAGGGTGGCGGCGAGGATCAGGCAGGCGATCAGGCGCATCGGGAACTCCATCAGTCTAGGTAATGCCTCCAGATAGCGCGGCAGGCGCCGCTCGTCAATGCAATTGCAACTCGTTTGCAAAAAGAGCTGGTGAGAGAGGAAAACGGGCTGTTGCTGCCTTTGCATCGCAAGGGCAAGTCGAGCATAGTCGCGCCCATGAATGAGGCAGTGTCACAGAAGCCGGACTATGAGCAGGCGCTGAAGGAGGCAGGGGTGCGCATCACGCGGCCGCGCCGCATCATCCTTGGCATCCTGTCGGAGGCAGGCGATCATCCGGATGCGATGGAGATATTTCGCCGCGCAGTGAAGATCGATTCCGGCATCTCGCTGTCGACGGTCTACCGTACCATGAAACTGCTGGAAGGCCTCGGCGCCATCCACCGCCACGCCTTCGAGGGTGGCCCCTCGCGTTTCGAGCCGGCCGGCGACGAGCACCACGACCACCTGATCGACATCGACACGGGCGATGTCATCGAGTTCCATTCGGACAAGATCGAGGAGCTGCAGGCCGAGATCGCCCGCGCGCTGGGTTACGAGATCGTCCACCACCGCCTGGAGCTTTACGGGCGCAAGAGCAGGAAGCGGCGCTAGGCAGCTGGCCGTCAGCTGGCGAGAGCCGGGCGCCCATCGCGCCAGCCCGCGATGTCGGCAAGCGGCATCGGGCGACCCAGCAGATAGCCTTGGCCATTCGATACGCCGAGCAATTTAAAGATCTCCAATTCGCCCGCACTTTCGATACCCTCGGCAATGATCGCCGAACCGGTTTCGCGGGCGAAGAAGATCAATGCCGAGGCAAGCGCGCGGCGCGCCGGATCCGTGTCGATGTCCCTGGTGAGGCTCATGTCGAGCTTGATGAAGTCGGGTGCCAGCCGCACGATGTGCTGGAGGCTCGCAAAGCCCGCGCCGGCATCGTCGACGGCGAGGCGAGCGCCCCTGGACCGCAGGTCCGAAAGCGAGGCCATGAGATGGTCGTAGTCCGCGACCGGCGCATGCTCGGTCACTTCGAGCACGACGCGCCCGGGGGGGATGCGATCGAACAGGGACGACAGCCGCCCGCTGGTGACCGTCTCGGGAGAGGCATTGAAGGACACATAGGCCGCTTCCGGCAGGCTTTGCAGGTCCTGGACGCTTCTTTCCAGCACGGCGATTTCGAGGTCGACGCCAAGACCGGCCTCGGCTGCTTCCGCAAACCATTTGTCAGGCGAACGGTAGGGTTCGTCGGAAAAACGGCAAAGGGCCTCGAAGCCAACGACCTGCATGTCGCGCAGGCTGCAGATGGGCTGGTAGACGAGCGAGAAGGCGCCGGACTGAATGACGCTCTCGATCCGCGATTGCCTGCTGCGCGAGACTTGCGCGGAGGAAAGCTCGCGATGCAGTTCGTGGGTCGCCAGCTCGGCAAACATCGTCATGATGTCCAAGTCGCGCGGATTGAGCGACTTGTTGGGCTTCGCGCTGAGGCAGCAGAACATGCCGTAGGGCTGGCCGTCCGGCATATAGATCGGGATGCTGACGTGGGAACCGATCGGTACCGCCTGGGTGATCGGCATGGCGAGCGCCAGCGGTTCCTCGGAAGTATCGGGTATCAGCCGGGGGAGGCGCCCGTCGAGAATATGTCGGCAGTAGACATCGTCGAGCGAACGTCTGTCGCCGGGCTTGATGATCGCCTCGAGCCCGGGGGCGTCGACCGCCTTGAAGACGGACTCGTTTCCGACGAACTCGGAAAGATAGGCGACATCCATCCCCAGATGGGTGCGGACCGACTGCAGGGCGCGCTGGATGGTGAACTGGCCCGGAGAGAGCCCGGCAGCACCTGCCAGAATTTCCTGATCCATCGACGACGTCATGACTTGCCCCGAAACCTCTATCGGCGGGAAACTGCCATGAATGGTTGTAGAACTAGTTAAGGCCGGACTATGGCCGGTCTTGAGAAGCCAGGACTAAGCCGCCGCTTTTACCATGTAGTCCTTGACCGCATCGAAGCGGATCGCCTTCCAGCGATCCGCCTCGTAGTTGAGTCCGAATTCGTGCGGCGCGAGGAAGACCGGGTCGCCATCGAGGTCGCGCGCGATGTCGCCGCGATGGGCCTCGACGAACCGGTTGAGTTCTTCCTTCTCGGCGGAGATCCAGCGGCAGATGTTGAAACGCGCGCTCTCGAAGTCGACCGGCAGGGTATATTCGGCCTCCAGTCGCATCTTCAGCACGTCGAGCTGCAGGGCACCGACCACGCCGACAATGGCGGGCGAACCGTCCTCCGGCAGGAAGAGCTGGACGACGCCTTCCTCGGCCATCTGCTGCAGCGCTTCCTTGAGCTTCTTGGCCTTCATCGGGTCGCCGAGCCGCACGCGGCGCAGGATTTCCGGCGCGAAATTCGGCACGCCGCGGAAATTGATGTCCTCGCCTTCGGTTAGCGTGTCGCCGATGCGCAGCGTGCCGTGGTTCGGGATGCCGACCACGTCGCCCGCGAACGCCTCGTCGGCGGTGATCCGGCTCTTCGCGAAGAAGAATTGCGGCGCCGACAGGCTCATCGGCTTGCCGGTGCGCACCAGCTTGGCCTTCATGCCGCGCTCCAGCCGGCCCGAGCACACGCGCACGAAGGCGATGCGGTCGCGGTGGTTGGGGTCCATGTTGGCCTGGATCTTGAAGACGAAGGAGGTCATCTTCGGCTCGGTCGCCTCGACCCGGCGTCCGTCGGCATCCTGGGCGCGCGGCGGCGGTGCCACGGCACCCAGCGCCTCGATCAGGTCGCGCACGCCGTAATTCCGCAGCGCAGACCCGAAAAAGACCGGCGTCAGATGCCCTTCGCGAAACGCGTTGAGGTCGAAGGGGCGGCAGGCCTCGCGGGCAAGCTCCATCTCCTCGACGAAGGCATCGCGTTCATTGGCCGGCAGCTTGCCGGCAACCTCGTCGGATTGGGGGCCGTTGACCTTGCGCCAGGTCTCGTCGGCATCGCCATGGCGCACCGCGTTGTTGGCCAGATGGTAGGTGCCGGCAAAGCTCCGGCCGCGACCGATCGGCCAGGTCACGGGTGCTGTGTCGAGCGCCAGCTTCTGCTCGATCTCGTCCAGGATCTCGAAGGGATCGCGCGTCTCGCGGTCCATCTTGTTGACGAAAGTGACGATCGGGATGTCGCGCAGCCGGCAGACCTCGAAAAGCTTCAGCGTACGCGGCTCGATGCCCTTGGCCGCGTCGATGACCATGACGGCCGAGTCGACCGCCGTCAGCGTGCGGTAGGTATCGTCGGCGAAGTCCTCGTGGCCGGGCGTGTCGAGCAGGTTGAAGACATGGTCGCCATATTCGAACGTCATCACCGAGGTGACGACCGAAATGCCGCGCTCGCGCTCGATCTTCATCCAGTCCGAACGGGTCTGGATCTTGTCCCTCTTGGCCTTGACCTCGCCGGCAAGCTGGATCGCGCCGCCGAAGAGCAGCAGCTTCTCGGTCAGCGTCGTCTTGCCGGCGTCAGGGTGCGAGATGATAGCGAAGGTGCGCCGCCGCGCCACCGCGCGTGCGAGGGTATCGGACATGGTCGACCATCCTTTTCGGAAGGCGGGCTTTTAGCAGCCGCCGCCCGGGATGTCGAACGGGAATGGCAAGGCCCTACTTCCCCCGGTTCTCGATCCGCTGGTGCAGCTCGCGGATGATGCGGCTGGCGGTGGTTTCGCAGAGGAAGGGCAGGACCGCATGGACGAGGGCAGCGCCGCCGGCCATGAGCAGGCGCGAGGAGAACCAGAGCGCAAAGCCCATATGCTCGAAATAGGATTCACCCACGGTCTGCGGGTGGGTGGTGAAGAGCCTGGCGAGGCGCGCCGTCATGTGATGTCTCCGTGCCGGGTTTGCGATTCCGGCATGATGGTCGAAGAACCGAACGCTTTCATCCCAATCTGTCCTTGATGGAAATGGGATTCTGGGACATCATCCCGCAATGAGCGACGAACTGGACGAGATCGACCGCAGGCTGCTGGGCGAACTGCAGCGCGATGCGACATTGTCGGTCGACGCGCTTTCCGAACGCGTGAACCTGTCGCGCAACGCTTGTTGGCGCCGCGTGAAGCTTCTGGAAGATCGCGGCGTCATAAAGGGCCGTGTGGCGCTGGTCGATCCGGAGAAGTTGGGGCTTGGCCTCTCGGTCTTCGTGTTGATCCGCACGTCGAGCCACGATCCGGACTGGCTGCGGCGCTTCCGGGAGGCTGTGACCTCCTTCCCGGAGATCACCGGCGTCTACCGCATGTCGGGCGACCTCGACTATGTGCTGCGCGCCCGCGTCGCCGACGTGAAAGCCTATGACCGGCTCTACCAGCGGCTGATCGCGAAAGTGCCGCTGTCGGACGTCTCGGCTTCCTTCGTCATGGAGGAGATCCGGGAGACGACGGTGCTCCCGGTCGAACTGCGGTAAGTCCTCAAAGCGCCAGATCGAACCCGCCTTCCGCCAGCACCTCGCCATTCACCATCAGTTCGACGCGGTGATGCCCCGCATTGTGCTTGCGGGTGGAGAAATCGCGGATGGCGCGGCGGATCGACAGCACCTGGCGGGCGCCTGGCGCAAGGTCGAAGGCCTTCAGCTTGAAGACCTTTCGCGATGGCTCGCCGTTCTTTTTCACGTAGTGCACCGCATAGTCGGCCACGAGATGCTGTGCCTTGTCAGCCGTCGAGACGATCTCGGCGCTGATCGTCACATGCGATCCAAGCGACAGCTGGCTTGGCGCGACCGAGAACCCATCCACCCGCACCGCCGCCTTTCCGGTGGCGCCGATCAGGGCAAGCGCACGGGTATCGCCCTTCTTGATCAGCGTGCGCAGGGCATGACGGACGATCCAGCGCGTGTTCGGATCATCCTGCGGCCATTCTTCCAGGCGGTCGAGCAGCCAATCGGGATGGTCCTTGCTGATATCGTTCAGATGGTTGGCGACCGACTTGCGGACATAGAGGCTGGGGTCGGCCTTGAGCCGGTCGAGGATCGGCCAGGTCAGCTTCGGATCGGCGGCAAAGGCCGTCAGCCGGAAGGACCAGGGCAGGCGCGGCCGCGTGCCCTCGCTGGCCAGCCGGCGCACATGCTCGTTTTCGTCTTCGGCAAAACCGCGCATCACCTCGAGCGTGCGTTCAGGCTCGTCCCGCAGGAAGGGACGGATGGCGAATTCGGCCGAGCCGTAGCGCGTCAGAGTGTGCAGTGTCTCCATCGAGCGTTCGAAATGGCTGCCGCCGTAAAGCGCGACATATTCGGCCAGCGCGACCGCCGTAAAGGCATGGCCGACGCGCGGCGCCAGATCGCGGAGAATCGCCGTCGCTTCCTCGAAATCCTCGGGCAGCGTCTCGCGAAAGCACTCGGCCGTGCGGCGGACACGCTCCATGATGCCGAGTTCATCGATGCCGTCCATGGCGAGCGCGACGAACCGCTCCAGGTCGAAGCCCGACCAGACAGCAAGCGTTTCACCCGCCACGTGGCGGAACCGCGCCTCGTCGAACATGTCCTTGAGGGCGTATTGCCCGGTGGTGTCGTCGGCCATGAATCCCCCATGCACTGCGAAGCAGCGGATTGCGATAGCATGGGGGTGCTGACACCCTTTGTCAGGAGGCTGCGGTTCGCTTCAGCCTAAGAGGCAACAAGCGGAGCGATGCCCTCGGCCTCAAGCGCCGCGCGCACCGCCGGACGTGCCTCAATCCGTGCGCAGTACGCATCGAAGGCTGCGGGCAGGCGTATCTCCGCCATCCTTGCCCCGCGCAACACCGCATAGAGGAAGGCATCGGCTGTCGAGAAGGGGTCGCCAAAAAGGTAGCGAGAGCCTAGCCGACCGGCCAGATACGTAAAACGGCCCTCGATCGTTTGCCTCAGAACCGGTTTGGCTTCCTCGCCAGGCAGAAAGAAGAGGGCAAGGAATTGCTTGTGAAGTTCGGTCGAGATGAATGCCAGCATCTCGATCAGCCGCGTACGCTCCATCGGCCCAGATGGTCGGAGCGATGGCGATTGCTGGGCAATCCAGTCCAGTATCGCGACATTCTCGGTGAGCATTGATCCGTCATCGAGGATGAGCGCGGGCACGTAGCCCTTCGGGTTGACCTCGCCGAACGGCTGCCCATCGACGAGCATCGTTGTAAAGTCGACTTGAACCAGCTCGGGCTCGATTTCAGCCTCGCGAAGCGAAATGTGGGCCCCAAGCGTCGGAGCGCCCGCGAAATAATAGAGTTTCATGACGCGAGGTGCTCCTCGAGGCTGTCCAGCGTCTCGTTCCAACCGGACTCATGGCCGTCGCGGGAGGCCTCGCTCGGGAAGAAGGACTGGTGCAGTGTCAGCCGCGTGCCGCCCGCGTCCGTGTCGGCAAGCGTGATGGTGACCAGCGTCTCATGCTGCTTGCTGCCATCCTCGTTCTCCCAGGCATGGGTGAATGAGATGCGCTCGTCGGGGACAATCTCCTGGTAGACGCCGTGCAGCCAGAAATCCTCGCCTTCCGGCGAACGCATGCAGCTGCGGTATGCGCCGCCAGGGCGGATGTCGCCCTCGGAGAAGGGGATGGTGAAGCCTTTCGGGCAGCACCAGCGCTTGAGATGTTCGCCGTCGGTCCAGACCTTGAACACGAGCGCACGAGGCGCGTCGAAACTGCGGCGGATGGAGAGTTCCGGTGCCACCTGGCGGGCGGTCGGGGCGTTCATGCATCGTCTCCCTTTTGAATCGTCCTGAGGTAGTCGTCGAGATTGTCGAGGCTTTCGTCCCAGAAGCGCCGGTACTCCTCCAGCCAGGCCGCGAGGTCCTTCAGCGGTCCTGCCTTGAGGCGCCGGGGGCGGAACTGGGCGGAGCGCCCCTGTTCCACCAGGCCGGCCGCCTGGAGCACCTTCAGATGCCGCGACACGGCCGGAAAGCTGATGTCGAAGGGTTCGGCCAGCTGGCCGGCCGTCGCCTCGCCTTGCGCAAGCCGCGCCAGGATGGCCCGTCGCGTCGGGTCGGCGAGAGCGGAAAAGGTCAGGCTGAGAGGGTCGGTCGCCACTGCATTTATCCATCTCGTTAAATAACGTAATTGTTAATTACGAGCCATCGCCCGGCTTGTCAAGCCTGCCACCGCACGCGCAATACCGGTTGAAACCCCAAGCACGCGATTGACCGCCTGTTCGTGCGGCGCGATAGCATTTCGCCATGAGCACCCAGACATTGCCCACAATCGGCATCGTGCGCCTGCCGCATGGCGTCGACCTTGAACTGCCAGCCTACGAGACGACAGGCGCGGCGGGCATGGATCTGCGCGCCGCCGTGCCCGCCGATGGGCCGACGGTCCTTCAGCCTGGCCACCGCGCGCTGGTGCCGACGGGGCTGGTGATGGAGATACCGCACGGTTTCGAAGGGCAAGTCCGGCCGCGCTCGGGCCTGGCGCTCAAGCACGGCATCACCTGCCTCAACACGCCCGGCACCATCGACAGCGACTATCGCGGCGAGCTCAAAATCATCCTCGTCAACCACGGCGAGGAGGATTTCGAGATCGTGCGGGGCATGCGCATCGCGCAACTGATCATCGCGCCGGTCGTCCAGGCGCGCATCGAAGAGCGCAGCCACGCCGCGACGACGACGCGGGGGACGGGCGGTTTCGGCTCGACCGGGGCCGCCTGATGCAACCGCCGGGGCTGGTCATCTTCGATTGCGACGGCGTGCTGGTCGACACCGAGACGCTCGCCAACCGGCGCCTATCGGCCTGGCTGACCGAAGCGGGTTTTGCCATCGGCTACGAGGATTGCCGTCGTATCTTCTGTGGCCGCAGCATGAAAGCGGTGCAGGACGAGGTCGAGGCCAGCGGCGTTTTGCTGGGCGATTTCGTCGAACGCTGGTACCGCGACCTGCCGGGCCTCTTCGAGGAGGGGCTGGAGGCAGTCCCTCATGTCGAGACCGCCGTGCTCGCCTTTAAGGATGCGGGGATCCCCTGGTGCGTCGCCTCCTCAGCCAATGTCGAGAAGATGCATCTGACGCTCGGCAGGACCGGCCTGCTCGTCCATTTCGAAGATGTGCTGTTCAGCGCCAGCATGGTGGAACGCGGTAAGCCGTTTCCCGACCTCTTCCTCCATGCCGCCCGCACGATGGGTTTTGCGCCCGAGGCCTGCGTGGTGGTGGAGGATGCCGTGCCCGGCGTGGAGGCAGCACGTGCCGCGGGCATGCGGGTCTTCGGCTATCACGGCGACCCGCTGACCAACCGCGACGGCCTCGCAGCGGCAGGTGCTACCCTTTTCGACGACATGCGCCGCCTGCCTTCCCTGCTCGGTTTGAGATAGCCACCAAAGATTGTGTCGCTGCAGACGTGTGGCGGCCGGCTGTCAGGAGCCATGATCCTGGACCACCCAAGCGCCGTTGCTGGCAGGGCCCGCTGCCTCTAGCCTGTCCCGATAGAGCGCGATGACAGGGAGAGCGGCCAGATGAACAGCAACGACAGTTTTCGTGCGCTCCATGAACGGTCCGAGGCCTTCGTCATCCCCAATCCGTGGGATGTCGGCACGGCCAGGCTGCTCGCCTCGATGGGCTTCGAAGCACTCGCCACGACCAGCGCGGGCTACGCCTTCTCGCGCGGCGTGCCGGATGGCGGTGTCGCCTTCGAGGAGATGATCAATCATTGTCGCGAACTGGTGAACGCCACCCGTCTGCCCGTTTCGGCCGACCTGGAAAACGGCAAGGGCGACAGCCCCGAGAGCGCAGCCGAGACGGTCTTCGCGGCTGCCAAGGTCGGGCTTGCCGGCTGCTCCATCGAGGATTTTTCGGACGATCCGGCCAGGCCGATCTACGATTTCGGCCTCGCGGTGGAGCGGGTGGCGGCCGCCGTCGATGCGGCCCGCTCGCTCGACCGCGATTTCGTCTTCACCGCCCGGGCGGAAAACCTGCTGCGTGGCGTCAATGATCTCGACGACACGATCCGCCGGCTGCAGGCTTTCGAGAAGGTGGGAGCCGACGTGCTCTACGCGCCTGGCATCCGGGATATGGAAACGGTCCGCACCATCTGCGCGTCGGTGTCGAAGCCGGTCAATGTGCTGGCTCAGCCGCACTTCACCCTGGCCGAGTTGTCCGAAGCAGGCGTTCGCCGTGTCTCGCTGGGGTCGAAACTGTCCACGGCCATCTTCGGCGCACTTCGCACGGCGGCGCTCGAAATCCGGGAAAAGGGCACGTTCGGTTTCGGCGCCGGCGAGATGCCGTTCGGCGAACTGCAGAGCCTATTCGGCGATTAGCCCGCGAATTCCGTCAGCTGAGGAAGGTCGGCTCGCGGCCACGCCCCGGCGGCGTGCGCAGGCGGGACCCGGCCCACGCATGTAGTGGCGCTCGGGTCGATAGCTCGGCCAGAAGAATTCCCGGGTCGCCGAGGCAAGGCGAACGATGCTCGAAATGAATGACATGACCAAATGTCCCTGAATGTCGGATGTCCCTTCCCGACGGTCCGGACCATAGTCCGGCTAGATGAATCCCGTGTGAACGCAAGCGTTAAGGGCAGGCGATAACGGCTCCCAATCGCCCGCAACAGCGGGCAAATTCGGGGCGGGATCGCGGCGGCCGCGTGTTTTCCGAGCGCTGTGGCCACGCAGCCACAGTTCTGCGCCGTCAGCGTCCGACCGAATCGCGTGCGGGCATGAAACAATCTCGCCACCACCGGAATTAGGAACCTGTCCACGACACGGCGCGTTGGTTGAGCAGCCCCACGTCAGGATGGCGCGGGCAAGGACCCTACGGGCCGATGCGACGATCCGAGTAACAAAGAAAACAAGGAAGGAAGTCACAATGGGCTTTTTCAGCAAGGACATCAAAACATTCGACGATCTCTTCGTGCACACGCTGCGCGATATCTATTACGCTGAGCAGCAGATCGCGAAGAACCTCCCCAAGATGGCGGAGAAGGCAACCAGCACCGAACTCAAGCGCGGCTTCGAGCTGCACCTCGACGAGACGAAGAACCAGATCAAGCGTCTGGAAGAAGTCTTCAGGTTGCATGGCGTTGAAGCCAAGGGCGTGAACTGCCCGGCGATCGACGGCATTCTCAAGGAAGCCGACGAGATCGCTGGCGAGGTTGACGACGCCCGCGTGCTCGACGCCGCTCTCGTGGCGGCCGCACAGGCGGTCGAGCACTATGAGATGACGCGCTATGGCTCGCTCGTCGCCTGGGCCAAGCAGCTGGGTCGGCCCGACTGCGCGGCGCTTCTCGAGAAGAATCTCGAGGAAGAAAAGGCAACCGACCACAAGCTCAGCGCTCTCGCCGAGGGCAAGGTCAATCTGGCCGCTGCCGAGTAACATCTCAAGCCGGCGTCAGCCGGCAGACTTTGCCTGTCGCCGTTATCCCGCCCTTCGTCTCCGAAGCGGCAACGGGCAAGCCGCCCCCACGCGGCAGTCTCCTTCTCCCCCGTTTCGGATTTCGAGCGGGATAGCGGGGAGAAGGCGCCGGGCCTGGGCCCGGTTGTCCCCGCAGGCCTGCCACATTATGTGTTTCGCGACAACGCGAAGCACGCAATGGGGCGAGACCACCATATGGCAATTTCCAAGGACGCGGTTCTTGATCGTCTTCGCACGATCCAGGGACCAGATTTCGAGGGCGACATCGTCTCTCTCGGCCTTGTCTCCGACATCTTCATCGCCGAGGGGAAGGTCTTCTTCTCCGTTACGGTCCCCGCAGAGCGGGCACGCGAACTGGAACCGCTTCGCGCGGCGGCAGAGCGCGTGGTGCGTGAGATGGAGGGCGTGGCGGGTGTTACCGTCGCCCTGACCGCCGAACGAAAAGGCGGCGGGATGGAATCCGCGCCGCCGTCCCGGCCGGCGCCCCGGCCCGCAGCGCCACCTCCTCCTCCGCCACCCCCGGCAGCGCCCGCCAGCAGGCAGTCCGGCAAACGCGGGGTCCCCGGCATCACCTCGATCATCGCGGTCGCCAGCGGCAAGGGCGGGGTGGGCAAATCCACCACCGCCGTCAACCTTGCGCTGGGCCTCGCCGCCGAAGGCAAGAAGGTCGGCATTCTCGACGCCGACATCTACGGCCCGTCGCTTCCGCGTCTCCTCGGCTTGAAGGGCAAGCCCGAGACGGTCGACGGCAAGGTGCTGAAGCCGATGGAGGCCTACGGCCTGAAGGCCATGTCGATGGGCTTCCTGGTCGAGGAAGAAACGCCGATGATCTGGCGCGGCCCAATGGTGATGTCGGCGCTGACCCAGATGCTGCGCGAGGTCGCGTGGGGCGATCTCGACATTCTCGTGGTCGACATGCCGCCCGGTACGGGCGATGCGCAGCTCACCATGGCCCAGCAGGTGCCGCTCGCCGGTGCGGTCATCGTTTCGACCCCGCAGGATCTGGCGCTGATCGATGCCCGCAAGGGTCTCAACATGTTCAAGAAGGTCGAGGTACCGCTGCTCGGCATCGTGGAGAACATGAGCTATTTCCTCGCGCCCGACACCGGCAATCGCTACGACATCTTTGGCCATGGCGGCGCCAGGGCCGAGGCCGAAAGGCTGGGCGTGCCGTTCCTCGGCGAGGTGCCGCTGACCATCGATGTGCGCGAAACCTCCGATGCGGGCACGCCGGTGGTGGTGTCGAACCCGGAAGGCGCGCAGGCCAAGGTCTACCGCCAGATCGCAAGCCGCGTTCTGGCCGAGCTCGCCCGGCATCAGGAGGCCGGCGGAACCGGGCCGGATATCGTCTTCGAATAGACTTGTCGGCAGGCCGAGGGAGGGGAAAGAGAGTGAGCGAAACACCCGTCATCCATGAACGGCGCGATGGCTATCATGTCCTCACGCTGAACCGGCCGGACCGGCTGAATTCCTTCAACGAGGCGCAGCATCTAGCGCTACGCGCAGCGCTCGAGGACTGCGCCGCGGACGCTACCTGCGGCGCGGTGCTTTTGACCGGCGCCGGACGTGGCTTCTGTGCGGGTCAGGACCTGTCGGACCGCGATCCGGCCATGCAGGGCGAAAGCCCCGATCTCGGGATGACGCTCGAGACCTACTACAACCCGCTGGTGCGTCAGATCCGCGCCATGGAGAAGCCGGTGATCTGCGCCGTCAACGGCGTCGCCGCCGGCGCGGGAGCGAACATCGCCTTTGCCTGCGATATTGTTCTTGCCGCGCGATCGGCAAAATTCATCCAGGCATTCTCGAAGATAGGTCTCATTCCCGACGCGGGCGGCACGTGGTGGCTGACCCGGCATCTGGGCGAGGCCCGCGCCAAGGCGCTGGCGCTGACCGCACAGCCGCTTCCCGCCGAGGACGCCGCAGCCTGGGGGTTGATCTGGAAGGCTGTCGACGACGAGACGCTCATGGAAGAGGCCGTAACGCTGGCCGAAGGTTTCGCCGCCGGCCCGACACGCGCTTATGCGCTGACCAAGCAGGCGATCCATTCGGCGTCGATGAATGATCTCGACGCCCAGCTGGAAGTCGAACGCGCCCTGCAGCGCGAAGCCGGCCGGTCCGACGACTACAAGGAAGGCGTCAAGGCGTTTCTCGAAAAGCGCCCGGCTAATTTCCGCAAGGGGTAGGGCCGGCGCGCGATCCTAACGCTCGCCGAAGGATTCGAAGAAATCCTTCATGCGGCTGAAGAAGCCGGCGGATTGCGGGCTGTTTTCCTTCGAGGACAGCTCCTCGAACTCTTCCAGCAACTCGCGCTGGCGCTTGGTGAGGTTTTCCGGCGTCTCGACGGCGACCTGGATGTAGAGGTCGCCCATCGTGGCTTGCCGCAGGATCGGCATGCCCTTGCCCTTGAGCCGGAACTGGCGGCCGTTCTGCGTTCCCTCCGTCACCTTGACGCGGGTCTGCGTGCCGTCGAGCGTCGTCACCTCGAAGGCGCCGCCGAGCGCGGCCGTGGTCATCGAGATCGGAACCTTGCAGTAGAGATCGGCGCCGTCGCGCTGGAAAAACTCGTGCGGCTTGACCGACAGGAAGATGTAGAGATCGCCGGACGGCCCGCCGCGAAGCCCGGCCTCGCCTTCATTGGCAAGCCGGATGCGGGTACCATCCTCGATGCCGGCCGGAATGTTGACCGACAGCGACCGTTCCTCGACGACGCGGCCCTGGCCGGAACATTTGGGGCAGGGGTGCTCGATGGTCTGGCCGCGGCCCTGGCACTGCGGACAGCCGCGCTCGATCGAGAAGAAGCCTTGCGTGGCGCGCACGCGGCCCGTGCCCGAACACATGGAACAGGTGGTCGGCTGCGTGCCCGGCTTGGCGCCCGATCCGGAGCACTCCTCGCAGGTCATGGAGGCAGGCACGCGGATCTCGGCGGTCTTGCCGTTAAAAGCCTCCTCCAGCGTGATTTCCATGTTGTAGCGCAAGTCGGCGCCGCGATCGCGCCCGCCGGAACGCCGACGCCCGCCCATCATGTCGCCGAAGAATTCCTCGAAGATGTCGGTAAAGCCGCCCCCGCCGAAGCCGCCGGCTCCGCCCATGCCGCCATTCTCGAACGCGGCGTGGCCGAAGCGGTCATAGGCGGCGCGCTTCTGGGGGTCCTTCAGCGCCTCATAGGCTTCGCTGATTTCCTTGAACTTGCGTTCCGCTTCCTCGTCGCCGGGGTTGCGGTCGGGATGGTATTTCATGGCCATCTTGCGATAGGCGCTTTTCAGCTCCGCATCGCTGGCACCCTTGGCTACCCCGAGTGTTGAATAGAAGTCGGCCTTCATGCTCGCTCTCGGCTGAATGTCCCGCTCATTGTCCCGCCGCAGCTGGCTGAACCGTGCACCGATCTAGAAGATCGTGCGGCCACATGCCAGTGCGCTCGTGCCGGGCGATCAGCTTTCCCCGGCTCGGGAAGAGGAAGCCCGGCACGTCGGCCGGGCTTTCTGTTCGCTTGCGCGCCGGCTCAGGCGCTCTTCTTCTTGTCGTCGTCTTCGTCGATTTCCTCGAAATCGGCGTCGACCACGTCCTCGCCGGCCTTCTCGGCATCGGCCTTGGCGTCGGCATTGGCCGCCTCCGCCTGGCTGGCCTCATACATGGCCTGGCCGAGCTTCATCGAGACTTCGGCCAGCTTTTGCGACTTGGCCTGAATCTCGTCGGCATCCTCGCCCTCGGTGGCGGTCCTCAGCTCGGCGATGGCGTCGGCGATGGACTTGCGGTCCTCCTCGGAAACCTTGTCGCCATAATCGCTGAGCGACTTCTCCGAAGAATGCAGCAGTGCCTCTGCCTGGTTCTTCGCCTCGACCAGCGCACGGCGCTTCTTGTCGGCCACGGCATTGGACTCCGCGTCCTTGACCATCTTCTCGATCTCTTCGTCGGAGAGACCGCCGGAAGCCTGGATGCGGATCTGGTGCTCCTTGCCGGTGCCCTTGTCCTTGGCCGAGACGTTGACGATGCCGTTGGCGTCGATGTCGAAGGTGACCTCGATCTGCGGCACGCCGCGCGGTGCTGGCGGAATGCCGACCAGGTCGAACTGGCCGAGCATCTTGTTGTCGGCCGCCATCTCGCGCTCGCCCTGGAAGACCCGGATCGTGACGGCCGACTGATTGTCGTCTGCCGTCGAGAAGGTCTGGCTCTTCTTGGTCGGGATCGTCGTGTTGCGATCGATCAGGCGGGTGAACACGCCGCCCAGCGTCTCGATGCCCAGCGACAGCGGGGTCACGTCGAGCAGCAGCACGTCCTTGACGTCGCCCTGCAGCACGCCGGCCTGGATGGCCGCGCCCATGGCGACGACCTCATCCGGGTTGACGCCCTTGTGGGGCTCCTTGCCGAAGAACTGCTTCACGGCTTCCTGGATCTTCGGCATGCGGGTCATGCCGCCGACCAGGACCACTTCGTCGATCTCGCCGGCATTGAGGCCCGCATCCTTGAGCGCCGCCTTGCAGGGTCCGATGGTCCGCTGCACGAGGTCGTCGACCAGGCTCTCGAACTTCGAGCGCGTGAGCTTCATGGTCAGGTGCTTGGGGCCGGTCTGATCGGCGGTGATGAAGGGCAGGTTGATCTCGGTCTGCGAGGCAGAAGACAGCTCGATCTTGGCCTTCTCGGCCGCCTCCTTGAGGCGCTGAAGGGCGAGCTTGTCGTTCTTCAGGTCGATGCCCTGTTCCTTCTTGAACTCGTCGGCCAGGTAGCTGACGAGACGCATGTCGAAATCCTCGCCGCCGAGGAAGGTGTCGCCATTGGTCGACTTCACCTCGAACACGCCGTCGCCGATTTCCAGGACCGAGATGTCGAAGGTGCCGCCGCCCAGATCGTAGACGGCAATGGTCTTGCCTTCCTTCTTGTCGAGCCCGTAGGCCAGCGCGGCCGCGGTCGGCTCGTTGATGATGCGCAGGACCTCGAGACCGGCGATCTTGCCGGCATCCTTGGTCGCCTGGCGCTGGGCGTCGTTGAAATAGGCCGGAACGGTGATGACCGCCTTGTCGACCTTCTCGCCCAGATAAGCCTCGGCGGTCTCCTTCATCTTCTGCAGGATCATCGCCGAAATCTGCGAGGGCGACTGCTTTCTGCCGCCAGCCTGTACCCAGGCATCGCCATTGTCGCCATTGACGATCTGGTAGGGGACGAGCTTCTTGTCCTTCTCCGTCACCGGGTCGTCATAGCGGCGGCCGATCAGGCGCTTGACCGCAAAAATCGTGTTCTCGGGATTGGTGACCGCCTGGCGCTTGGCCGGCTGTCCGACGAGGCGCTCGTCGCCATCCGCGAATGCCACGATGGAAGGCGTCGTGCGCGCGCCTTCGGAATTCTCGATCACCTTCGCGTCCTTGCCGTCCATGACGGCCACGCAGGAATTTGTGGTTCCGAGATCGATACCGATTACTTTCGCCATTTTTCTTCTCTCTCCGTCTAGCAGGCCGTCTTGGACCCTTGCGAGGCGTTCCTGACGACGACCCCTTGGTTGTCGCGAAAACTGGCGTGCCCTGGCTTGCGCCGAACAGGCCCGCTTGGTTGGCGCGTATATAAGAACAGCCCAAAAGTCTCGCAAGCGGGGACCGTTGGGGAAAAATTTTCGACGCTGACAGTTGTGACCGACAAGCGCTGGTTGCGCGCGGCCACCTTGCAGAGCGTCTGTTGGTAGCGAACAGCCTGTTCAACAATGCTGAACTGGCATCTCGGCTTCCAAGCCCTTAGCTGGGATGGAAAGCGGAGATGCGCAACCATGGAACTCGGACTCTACACTTTCGGCGATGTCGGCACCGATCCGGTGACGGGACGTCATACGGGACCGGATGAGAGGCTGCGCCAGCTCGTCAACGAGATCGCCCTGTCCGACGAGGTCGGGCTCGATTTCTTTGGCCTCGGCGAACACCATCGTCCCGATTACGCCGTTTCGGCACCTGCCGTTGCGCTGGCGGCGGCCTCCCAGCGCACGAAGCGCATCAAGCTTTCGAGTGCGGTGACGGTACTGAGCTCCGATGATCCGGTTCGAATCTTCCAGCAATATTCGACACTCGACAATCTGACCGGCGGGCGCGCCGAGATCATGGCGGGGCGCGGGTCCTTCATCGAGTCCTTCCCGCTCTTCGGCCACGACCTCAACGACTACGACACGCTGTTTGCCGAAAAGCTCGCCATGCTGATGAAGCTCAACGAGGGCGAGCGCTTCTCATGGCCGGGCGGGCGCCACACGCCGGCCGTCAACGACCGCGGCATCTATCCGCGCCCGGTCCAGGACAAGCTGCCGCTGTGGATCGCCGTCGGCGGCACGCCGCAATCGGTGGTCCGCGCCGCGACCCTCGGCCTGCCCCTGGCGCTGGCAATCATCGGCGGCGAGCCGGCGCGGTTTGCGCCTTTCTTCAAGCTCTACCGGCAGGAGGCCGAGAAGGCCGGCCATGATGCTGCCCGGCTCAAGACCTCGATCAACGTCCACGGCTTCGTGGCCAGGACCAAGCAGAAGGCGGCCGACATCTTCTATCCCGCTCAGGCCGAGGTTATGAACCGCATCGGCCGCGAACGCGGCTGGCCGCCGACATCGCGGGCTCAGTTCGATGCGTCGATCGGGCCGCGTGGGGCCATTTTCGTCGGCGGCCCCTCTGAGATGGTCGACAAGATCCTCGCCCACCACGAAATCTTCGGCTTTGACCGGTTCGTGATCCAGATGGCGATCGGTGTCATGGAGCATTCGAGCCTGATGAAGGCGATCGAGATCTTCGGGACGGAGGTCGCTCCGCAAGTGCGCAAGGCAGTCGCTGACCGCCCCGCGGCGGCCGCTCGATGAGGGGTTTGGCGCGCGCGTCCGCGGCACCTATATGCACGCCATGACCAAGCTCTCCATACTCGATCTCTCGCCCATCGTCGAAGGCGGCACGGCCGCCGAATCGTTGTCCAACACTGCCGATCTCGCGAGGCTGGCCGAAAGACTCGGCTTCGTGCGCTACTGGCTGGCCGAGCATCACAACATGCCGGGCATCGCAAGCGCGGCAACCTCGGTGGTCATCGGCCATGTCGCCGCCGCGACCTCGACGATCCGCGTAGGCGCCGGCGGCATCATGCTGCCCAACCATTCACCGCTCGTCATCGCCGAACAGTTCGGCACGCTGGCGACGCTTTATCCGGACCGCATCGATCTCGGGCTCGGCCGTGCCCCAGGCACCGACATGGCGACCGCCCGCGCGCTGCGCCGTCACATGAACATGGATGTGGATTCGTTCCCCCACGACGTGGTGGAACTGATGGCGTATCTGAGCGACGAGGGGCCGGTGGGCCGTGTCCAGGCCATACCGGGGCAGGGGACCAACGTCCCGGTCTGGATCCTGGGCTCCAGTCTCTACGGCGCACAGCTGGCTGCTGCCCTGGGCCTGCCCTATGCTTTCGCCTCTCATTTCGCTCCGGCCGAACTCGACCGCGCACTCGAAATCTACCGCGCGCAGTTCAAGCCATCGGCCCAAATGGATCGGCCCTATGCGATGCCCGCCATGAGCGTCATTGCCGCCGAGACGGACGAGGAGGCACGCTACCTCTTCACGTCGACCCAGCAGGCATTCGTCAATCTGCGTTCGGGCCGTCCGGGTCCGCTGCCCCGGCCGGTCGAAGGTTATGCGGAAGCCCTCGAGCCCGCGGCGCAGGCGATCCTCGCGCATACGTTGACATGTGCGGTGGTCGGATCGCCCGACACCGTGCGCAAGGGTCTGGCCGCATTCCAGGCGCGGACGAGCGCCGACGAGATCATCGTCACTGCCCAGATCCATGATCCAGCGTCGCGCCGGCGTTCGCTCGAGATTCTGGCGGATGTGGCGGGCTTGATGCCCGCCGCGCTTGCCGCCGAGTAGTTCGACCTACATGGGCCGGATCTCAAAGTCGTTGTACGGCTGGTCAGGGCGCCGGCGATCGTCGCGTCCGCTCCGGCATTCGCCTTCATAGACCACTTCCGCGCCCTGTTGGCCGGCGGAGCAGGCATTGCCGAACGTGCGAATTTGGCCATTCAGGTTCGCACAGACCGGCTCATAGATCTGCGGGCACGCGTATTCGTCGCTCCTTAGACGTTGGTCGCGCCGGTCGCGTCGTTCAGAACGACATTCGCCGGGATAGACGATCCTGGCCCGGTCCTGTCCTGCCTCGCAGGCATTGCCATAGGTCTGACGCCCTCTGCGGGTCTCGCCGCAGACCGGATCGTAATTCATCGTGCAAGCGCCGCGCTCGGGTTGCCGTGGCGGCGGCGGACGACCCCGCTCATCGACGACGACACAACCTGTCAGGAATAGGCATCCTGCCAGGAACGAAAGTCCGACGTTCTTCATGAATTTCTGTCCTCTGCGAGCACCCCTGTCACCGATGGGTAGTCCCTCGGGAGGAAATTCGCAACTTTCTTGTGCAGTTCACCGCAGTGCGCCGACGAGATCCGCGTCGGGCCAGCAGGTCGGCCGGCGGCCGTTGCGCTCCTGCCAGTCGCCGATCGAGCGGCGGGTGCGAAAACCGACCAGACCGTCTGCACCGCCGACATCGTAGCCAAGCTGTTCCAGTCCGCGCTGCATGGCTGCGATGTCCGAGCGGTACAGCCCGGCGACGTTGCGCCAGGAATCGGCGAACCGAAAGTCGCCATACATGATGCGGTCGCCCGCATGGCCGACGAACAGGGCGTAGAGGTCGCTTTCATTGTATTCCTTGAGCACGTAGAAATTGGGGGTCACGATGAAGGCCGGCCCGTAACGCCCAGCCGGCATCATCAGAAAACCCTCGCCACGCAATTCGTGCTCGGGAAAAGCGCGTCCGCCGATGCGCTGCACCCCCATGGACACCCATTCGGAGATAAGACGGCCTCGATCGGGCCCTTCCAGGGCGCATGAAACCGAACCCGGCACTGTGACCTCGAAACCCCAGTCACGCCCCCGCACCCATCCGTGGCTCGCCAGATAATTGGCGATCGAGGCCAGCGTGTCGGCCTCCGAGTTCCAGATGTCGGCACGGCGGCTCCCGTCGAAGGCGATGGCGTACTGCAGGTAGGAGGTCGGCAGGAACTGGGGCTGGCCGAGTGCCCCGGCCCAGGAGGATTTCATCTGCCCCACCGTGGCATAGCCGCGCTCCAGCATGACCAGTGCCGCAAGGATCTCGGCGCGGAACATGTCCCGGCGCCGTGCCATGAAGGCTTTTGTGCCCAGCACCTCGATGGCGTTGTGCGGGATCGAGGCATTGCCGAAGGCCGATTCTCGTCCCCATACGGCCAGCACCACGCCGCGCGGCACGCCGAAGCGTTCCTCGAGCGACTGAAGGACGGCGGCATGGCGCTGGGCGCGCTGGCGTCCGCCACTCGTGATGCCCGTCACGATGTTTTCGCTGAAATAGGCCGAGGGCTGGCCGAATTCGGCCTGGTGCTGGGCCTGCGGCACGCGTGCCTCCTCGCCTGGCCGGACCAGGTCCGGCAGCTGGAGGTTGGGCGAGATGCCGGCAAAGGCAGCGTTGAATGTGTCGGCCGAAACGCCGTTGCGTGAGGCGTCCGGCCAGAGATCGGTGCGCAGCCAGTCTGCGAACTGGCGGTTGATGTCGGCATGGGCAGGCACGGCAAGAAGCATGCAGAGAAGCAGGATTCCGCAGGCCAGGTGTCTCATCCGGTTCTCCTCCGCTTGTCGGTTCTCAAAACGCCGTGCGCGATTTCAGCGCCGCCGTCAGGGTGCCTTCATCCAGATAGTCGAGTTCGCCGCCGACCGGCACGCCATGGGCGAGCCGCGTCACCTTCACCTCGAGATTGGCGAGCTGGTCGGTGATGTAGTGGGCCGTCGTCTGCCCCTCGACCGTGGCGTTGACCGCGAGGATGATCTCGCTCACCCCGCCTTCGGCCACCCGCGACACCAGGCTGGCGATGTTCAGATCGTCGGGACCGATACCGTCGAGCGGCGAAAGCGTGCCGCCCAACACATGGTAGCGCGTGTTCATGGCAGCCGCCCGTTCCAGCGCCCACAGATCCGACACGTCCTCGACGACGATGAGCATGGACGGATCACGCCGCGGGTCAGTGCAGATGGTGCAGGGATCGGTGGTGTCGACATTGCCGCAGGACGAGCACACGCGCACCTTTTCCACGGCCTCGCCCATGGCCACCGCCAGCGGTGCCATCAGCTGGTCCTTCTTCTTGATCAGGTGCAGTGCTGCGCGCCGCGCCGAGCGCGGCCCAAGCCCCGGGACCTTGGCCAGGAGCTGGATCAGGCGTTCGATCTCGGGGCCTGCGATTCGTTTCGACATGGAGGCGTTATAGAGCCAAGGATGCGCGCTGAGTATAGGGCGCCGGATCGATCACGCTATTCCGACCCGGTTCAGCGCCGCTCGTAGAAGGCGTTGCCGCCGGCCTCCAGCACATAGTGCATGTTGCTGTAGGGGAAGGTGAGCCCCGCCTGGTGGAAGAACTTCGCGGTGTGGACCTCGGTGTGGCGTTCGCCACGCAGCACCGCCACCGCTGCCTCTTCGACATCCGGCAGCGCCGGCGAGTTCATCGAACGCGACATCACGCCGGGCGCGAACTGGTTTCGCTGACCCACAACCTCGCAGACGCTGTTCGGGTAGCGGGGGGAATCGACCCGGTTCATCACCACGGTGCCAACCGCGATCATGCCTTCGCGGCTGGAGCGGTGCGATTCGAAGAACATCGCCCGCGCCATGCAGTCCTTGTCGCGGGCGGAATAGCCGCTGGTCGCCGTATGCGTGGAGGAGGTTGCAAATTCATCGAGCACGCTTGCGCTCTGGGTGCAGCCGGCTGCGGCGAATGTGAGAAAAAGCGCGCAAACAGGCGCTACCGGGTTTTTGACGGGCTTGGGAAACACGATACAGATACCCTCTACAGGCGCACCCCCGCAGCCCCGATCTGCCGAATAGGCCGGTCGTTTCGGGCAAAAGCGTGGCGGCGATGGAAATGTGCCCTCAGAACGGCAGTTTCATGCCTGGCGGAATCGGCAGCCCGGCTGTCAGTTCCTGGGTCTTCTGCTGCATGCTGGCATCGAGCTTCGCCTTGGCGTCGTTGTGGGCGGCCAGGATCAGATCTTCTAGCACCTCGACATCGTCTTCCTTGAAGAGCGACGGGTCGATTTTCAGCGCGCGCATCTCGAACTTGCCCGACAGCGTCACCTGCACCAGCCCGCCGCCCGCCTGGCCGGAAACCTCCATGCCGGCGATCTCCTCCTGCAGCTTCTGGAAGCGCTCCTGCATCTCGCGGGCCTTGCCCATCATGCCCATAAGGTCTTTCATACTGGTCTCCGTATCCGGGGGTCAGAGCGACCCGTCATCGTCAATGTCGGTTTCGACCGGCGGTTCCGTCTCTTCGCTCTCCGCCACCAGATCCGGCAGCCTTACGTCGATGATCCTGGCGCCGGGGAAGCTCGACATGATGGCGGCCACCGTCGGATCGGCGCGCGCATCGACCAGCGCCGTATCGCGCCTGGCCTCCTCGGTTTCGGCAAGTGTCGGCCCGCCCTTTTCGCTCGACACCGAGATCACCCAGCGCCGGCCAGTCCATTCCTGCAATTTCTTGCCGAGATCGCCGACAAGTGTCCGCGGCGCATCATCGGTCGGCACGATCTCCAGGCGGCCGGGCTCGATCTTCACCGGCCGCACGCAGCGTTTGACGAGGACCTTGAAGGCGAGATCGCGCTTCTGGTCTGCAAGTGCGGCGATGTCGGCCAGGCTGGCAATACGGATACCCGGCTGGTCTTCGGGCTCGGCCTGCGGCGCAGGGGCCATATCGCGCGCTTCCTCGCTGCGCACCAGCCGCATGGTTTGGCCCTGCGGTGCGCCACCCGATGGCAGGCTGGCACTGGCGATCGCCTGCGCGCCGCCATTGTCGCCATTGCTTGCAGGCGCAGGCCGTGCGGGCGCAGGTGTCGCATCCGCCGGCGCCCCACCTTCCAGCGCCTTGAGCGCCTCGTCCAGCGTCGGCAAATCGGCGGCATGGGCAATGCGGATCAGCACCATTTCCGCCGCATCGATCGGTCGTGCCGCAGTCTGAACCTCGGCAATACCCTTCAGCAACATCTGCCAGGAGCGCGAGAGAACCCGCACCGGCAGCGTCTGCGCGAAATCGAGGCCGCGCACGCGTTCCTCCTGCGAGAGCGAGGCGTCGTTGGCCACCTCCGGCACGAAGCGCAGGCGGGTGACGAGATGATTGAACTCGGCCAGGTCGGAGAGCACGGTCGCGGGATCGGCACCGGCATCGTATTGCGCGCGCAACTCGCCGAGTGCTGCCGCCACATCGCCCTTCATCAGCGTCTCGAACAGATCGATCACGCGGGCCCGGTCCGCCAGCCCCAGCATGTCGCGCACGGCCTGCGCGGTGACCTTGGCCGAGGAGTGGGCGATCGCCTGGTCGAATATCGACAGCGCATCGCGCATCGAGCCTTCGGACGCCCGCGCCACCATGGCGAGTGCCTCGTTCTCGGCCTCGACCTCTTCCAGCCCGGCGATGCGCGACAGCTCGCTCGTGATCATCGCCGGCTCGATGCGGCGCAAATCGAAGCGCTGGCACCGCGACAGGATGGTGATCGGGACTTTTCGGATCTCTGTGGTGGCGAAGATGAACTTTACATGCGGCGGCGGTTCTTCCAGCGTCTTGAGCATGGCGTTGAACGCCCCGCCCGACAGCATGTGCACCTCGTCGATGATGTAGACCTTGTAGCGCGCGGAGACCGGCGAATAGCGCACCTGTTCGAGCAGGTCGCGCATGTTGTCGACGCCGGTGTGCGAGGCCGCATCCATCTCGGTGACGTCGACATGCCGGCCTTCCATGATGGCTTCGCAATGCACGCCGGGCGTGGACAGCTCGATGGTCGGCTGGTCGATCGAATCGCTTTTGTAGTTGAGCGCGCGCGCCAGGATACGTGCGGTCGTGGTCTTGCCGACCCCGCGCACGCCTGTCAGCATCCAGGCCTGCGCGATGCGGCCGGACGAGAATGCGTTGGTGAGCGTGCGCACCATCGGCGCCTGGCCGATCAAGGTGGAAAAGTCCGAAGGGCGGTATTTGCGGGCGAGCACGCGGTAGGCCGGGCCCGGCGCCTTGGCGTCTCCGGTCTGGTCCATGCCTGGCTGTCGCTCCCGTGCTGCGTTCCGGCGGATTGTCGGTTCGACCTTGGACCCCGGCACGCGACGGCGTCAATGGCACGCCGGATGTGGAGAAGGTGGGAGGCTGGCACGGTGACCCGTGCCGGAGCTCGTTAGGGCTGCTTCCTTCCGGACCTGACCCGGTTGGCGAGTGGCTCGTCCACCACCAACCTCCCGGCCCCCATATCGGGGATTAAGGGGCGAAATGCAAGGGTGGAGCTGGACTCTCTGGCGGCGTTTTGGCGTCTCACCGGCCCATAGGCAGACCAGATTGAGTGCTCCCCGTGCCGCGCTAGCCCGCGGCAACCTGCCTGCGGCCCCGTTTCCAGCGCATGATCGCGGGCCGAAGCGGCCGATATGCCACCAGCAGGAGAGCCAGGCCGAGATAGATGAAGGGCTCGACCGTGTAGACCTTGACCGACATGACGTAGTGCACCGCGCCGCCCAGCACGATCAGGTAGATAAGCCTGTGCAGTTTCTGCCATTTCGGCCCGAGCCTGCGGATGGAAAAATTGTTGGACGTCGCGGCCAGCGGCAGAAGCAGCACGAGACTGGCCATGCCTATGGTTATGAAGGGCCGCTCGACGATGTCCTTGACGATCTCGGCCATGTTCAGCTGATGGTCGAGCAGCATGTAGGTCAGGAAGTGCATGACGACGTACCAGAAGGCGAGCAGCCCAAGGGCCCGGCGATAGCGCAGCAGGTTGACGCCGGCCAGGTCGCGCAGCGACGTGACGGCCAATGTGGCGAGCAAAAAGCGCAGCGCCCAGATGCCGAGAAGATGCTCGAACACCTTGACCGCGTTGCCCGGGATCTGGCCGGTTGCACCCAGCCAGAAGTACCAGGCCGCGGGCACGAAGCCGGCCGCGTACAGCGCCCAGACACTGGCCGGACGCCACCAGGATTTTGACGTGGAGGCCATGATCAGAAATTGACCCGCAGATCCATGCCGTCATAAAGCGAGGCGACATGCTCGCCATAGCCATTGAATGGCAGCGTCGGGCGACGGCCCGAATTGAAGAAGCCGCCCTCCTCACCGATGCGGAGTTCCGTGGCCTGGCTCCAGCGCGGATGATCGACCTCGGGATTCACATTGGCGTAGAAGCCGTATTCCGAGGCCTGCAGGCTTTCCCAACTCGACACGGGCTGCTCTTCCTGCAGCGTGATCCTGACGATCGACTTGATGCCCTTGAACCCGTATTTCCACGGCACGACGAGCCGCACGGGCGCGCCGTTCTGATTTGGCAGGGTCTCGCCGTAGAGGCCGACGGCGAGAATGGTAAGCGGGTGGCGGGCTTCGTCGAGACGCAGACCCTCCACATAGGGCCACGACATCGACTGGAAGATGCCGCGCTGACCCGGCATCTCCTCCGGACGCACCACAGTCTCGAAATGGACGAACTTGGCGCTGCCCAGCGGCTCGACCTGGTCGAGAATGGCGGCCAGGGGGAAGCCCACCCAGGGAATGACCATCGACCAGCCTTCCACGCAACGCATGCGATAGGTTCGCTCCTCCAGCGGAAAGCCGCGCAGGGCGGCGAGATCGAAGGTTTGCGGCCGGTTGACCATGCCGCCGACCTCGAGCGTCCAGGGCTCGGGGTTGAAGTCGCCCGAATTGTTCTTCGGGTCGCTCTTGCCGGTGCCGAACTCGTAGAAATTGTTGTAGCTCGTCACGTCCTCGATGGAGGTCGGTTCCTCGTCGATCGGATAGGGACCGGGGGTGGCGGCAAGCGGCGCGGCATGGGACGCACGGCCGCCGATCAGCGATACTGCGGCTGCAGCACCAGCGGCGGCGATAAAGCGGCGCCGATCGAGCCAGACCGAGCGTGGCGTGATTTCGGATGCCGACACTCTTGGATAACGAAATGCAGCCATGGGCCTGGACCTTCCTTCTTGTCGCGGCGGACGCCCGTCCACTCTCTCGTGCCAGTTACGAGGCAACATTGATGAAAGTCGCTCGTGCCGCGAAAAAATTACATCACGATCAAGTGTACGGGCTCCCTCCCGCCTGAAGCGAGGCATGATCGCAACTCTTCGCGACAACGCAAGACTGCCCGGTGCGCGCTTCGCCACGAGCCTCCACCTCCCGACAACGATGCCACCCGCTCGTGACACGCGGCCTTTGCGATTTGCAGGGTCTCACCCGCGCTCGACCCCGCCGTGCGAACTTTCTTGATTGACACGCCCGCCAAGTCGCTGAAGGAGGCATGTGGCTGCTGTATGGATGGAAATCGCTGCGCGGGGCAATGCGGGCGGCTATCCTTGGGCGAGGGGCGCCCGGCCAGTGAGGGTGGGGAAATGCCAGAACTTCTTCCCAGTGCCATATTCGTTGGCATCCTGACGGCGTTAAGCGCCATCCTGTTGCGAGCACGGGCTCAAAAGCCGGGCCTGTCGTTTTTCAAGGTGGTTCTGATCGGCGTCGCCGGGGCCTATCTCATCCCCCCGATCGGTGCCTTCCTGGTGGAGGCATGGCAGAACCAGTTGTGGCTGCCGGATCTGCCCGTCGTCACATCGGGGCAGGTGTTTCTCGGGGCTTGGGTGGCATTTGCCGTTCTTTTCCTCAGTCAACGCAAGGGCCAGCCGCCGCGCCTGCCGCTCTGGGCCGGGCTATTGGCCGGCGTTGCCATGGCCGTCCTCTTACCTCCCCTGATCGATTGGGCGACGGGAAGCTACCAGCGCACCTCCCTGCGCACGGACGTGAACCATTGCACGCAAGGCATGAGGGGCCAGGCGCAACCCAACCAAGTCACCAATATCTGTGACGAGCCGATCACCGTCGGCCTTTGCATGCCGGGCGAGATCAACCCCGCACCCTGCGCGCAGAGCTACACCATCGAACCTGGCCAGACCGCGCGATTCGATCCCGGCGAAGCTTCCTTGTCTTCGCTACCGGGAAACCCGGGCGGCCTGACCGTCGTGGCCTGCAGCCCGCCCGATCGTCCCTCGCGGATGGTCGCGGTCCACGGGCGTGGTTATGAAGGCGTCTGCATCCCGCCTGCCTGACCGGGCATGCATCGCAACCCCCCAAGACCCATCTGACCCTTCGCCACCAGCAATTGCCTCCCCTTCTTAGGATCAAGCCATGGCTCCCGGGAAGGCACCCGGCTTTGAACTAATGCGCATCGACGGCGATAGCAGGCCGGCACACTTGCGCTACCAGTCAGCGCTAGCCGGCCAACGCCACGGGTTCCCCTGGGAATCTCAGTCCGAACCTCCCGATCAGCGTGGGAATCGACGAAAGGTCTGTCTCCATGCCGTATCGCGCGGAGAGTTCGCCCATCACGCTTGGCTCGGCGTTCATCATTCCGCCCAGTTCGACGACCTTTGCGAAAAACTGTTCGAAACCGGCCGGCGAGATGATCTCGAGGATGCGCGCCGGGCTGTCTTCGGCATTCCAGAAGGTGTGCCATTGCCCGCGAGGCTTGAAGATGAGTGCTCCGGGGCCGGCGGTGACCACCTCCTCCCCGACGAGGGCACCAAGCTTTCCTTCCAGGACGTAACTGTACTCGTCCTCGTGGATGTGCCGGTGGAGGGGCGCGGCCAGCGCCCGAGGCGACAGCGTATGCTCGACAAGCGAGAAGCCCCCGCCAGATTCTGTACCATCGACCATGAACCTTACACCCAGGCTGCCGAGGAAGCCCTGCTCGCCCGCCCCGGGTTCGAGGACGCGCGCGCGGGAGACGTCCGTTGCCACTGATTCCATGTCGCGGCCCTTTCAAGCGACAGTTCTGCATGCTGAATTTGGGCAGGCCGCCGACCGGAGTCAATATCGAAAGGACAAGCGTGGCCGACGAAAGTCGGCGGCATCACATCCCATGGGCACACGCGGCCGATGATGGAAGCAATCGCCAATCCCCCTTGCCCCATCCCCCCTTCGCCACTAGCCTTCGCCTCCCATCTCGGAGGATCAACCCATGGCTCCCGGCAACGCAGCCGGCTATTCGCTCGATGCGCGCATCGCGGGCGACAGCCGGCCGGTCGTGACACTCGGCCTGTGCGAATTACGTGTGCAGGACGATGCCCGCTGGCCGTGGCTGGTGCTCGTGCCGCAGCGCGCCGGCATCACCGAGATGCATGACCTCACGCCGCTCGACCAGGCCATGCTCACCTTCGAGATCGCCATGGTCGCCAAGGCGCTGAAGCAGGCTTCCGGCTGCCACAAGATCAACATCGCGGCTCTGGGCAATGTCGTGCCGCAGCTTCACGTCCACATTGTCGCGCGCAATCCGGGCGATGCCGGCTGGCCGGGCCCGGTCTTCGGGCTGGGGACGCGCGAACCTTGGGAGCCGGGCGCACTCGATGCCTTTGTCGAGCAGCTGAAGGCGCAACTTTGACCAGGCCCTCATGATCCAGAGACTGTTTTCAGCCCCCGCCGACGAGCCGAGCCGCTTCGTGGGCTTTGCCGGCGGCCGCATCGACCGGTTGTCCGAAAACCGCACCGAGGACGCGCTGGCCGAGGCGTTGGCTGCCCCCGGCGCGCGGCTGCTCGTTTCACAGGCCGGCCGCCTGGTGCTGAAGGCCAATGGCGCGGGGTTCGAGGCCTTCTTCGCGATCACCGAAAGCGCGGTTGCGGGCGCTCGACTGGAGCATGCCGTGCTGCTCGGCTGGGATGAGATCGGGCCTGTGCTGGCCGCCCCCGGCGGCACCGAACCCGACGATCTGCCCGAGGGGCTGAAGGCGATCGACCACCGCTCCGTCTACGTGCAGGGGCTGCTCGACGAGCCCACGCTCGGCGCGCTGGCGCTGGGGGCGTCGCTTCTGTCCTGGAACAGAAGCCACCTTTTCTGCGGGCGCTGCGGGGCGAAAACCGAAATGCGCATCGGCGGCTACAAGCGCGTGTGTACGGGCTGCGAGGCCCAGCTTTTCCCGCGCACCGACCCTGTGGCCATCATGCTGGCGGTTCAGCCGGACAAATGCCTGCTCGGCCGCAGCCCGCATTTTCCGCCCGGCATGTATTCGTGCCTGGCCGGCTTCATCGAGCCGGGCGAGACCATCGAGGACGCGGTGCGTCGCGAGACCTTCGAGGAATCCGGCATCCGGATCGGCCGCGTCTCCTATCACGCCAGCCAGCCCTGGCCGTTTCCGCATTCGCTGATGATCGGCTGTTTCGGCGAGGCGCTGAGCGACATCGTCGACCCCGACCGCGAGGAGCTGGAGGATTGCCGCTGGTTCTTCCGCGACGAGGTGGCCACCATCATCGCCGGCACGCACCCGGACGGCATCATGATGCCGCCGCCGGGCGCGATCGCCTCGCACCTGGTGAGGGCGTGGGCCGAGGATGGCTGAGGCCTATTCCTCCGTGGGCTGCTCCGCGCGGAAGGGATGCGCCTCGTAGACGCCCAGAATACGCACTTCCTTGGAGAAGAAGCCGAGCTCCTTCATCGCCTGGGCGACATGCGGGTCCTCGGGATGGCCCTCGATATCGGCGTAGAACTGGGTCGCGAAGAAGGTGCCGCCGAGCTGGTAGCTCTCCAGCTTGGTCATGTTGACGCCGTTGGTGGCGAAACCGCCCATCGCCTTGTAGAGCGCGGCCGGAATGTTGTGCACGCGAAACACGAAGGTCGTCATCATCAGCTGGTCGGCCGCGGTGCGCGGCGCCCACGCCTTGGTCTTCGACAGGATGACGAAACGGGTGATGTTGTTGTCGGTGTCCTCGACATCCTCCATCACGATGTCGAGCCCGTAGAGGTCGGCGGCCAGCCGCGGCGCGAGCGCTGCCCGGCTTCTGTCACCTTCTTCCGAAACGATGCGGGCCGCACCCGCCGTGTCGCCCGCGACCACCGGCTTCCAGCGGTGCTTGCGGATCACCTTGCGGCACTGGCCGAGCGCGTGGATGTGGCTGTGCACCGACTTGATGTCCTCGACGGAAGCCCCCGGCAGCACCATCAGCTGGAAATGGATCGGCAGGAAATACTCGCCGACGATGTGCAGCCGCGATTCGGGCAACAAATGGTGGATGTCGGCCACCCGGCCCGCGATGGTGTTCTCGTTCGGGATCATCGCCAGATCGGCCTTGCCCGTCTCCACCGCGTTGAACGCGTCCTCGAAGGTCGGGCAGGGCAGGGGCTCCATGTTTGGAAACATGTCGCGGCATGCCGTGTCGGAATTGGCGCCCGGTTCGCCCTGGAAGGCGATCCTGTTGGTCTTGCTCGTCATGAAAGCCCTTGCCCCTTTGAAAGAATGTCGCGCGCCCGCTCGAGGTCGCGCGGCGTGTCGACGCCGAGCGGCGCGGCCCTGACGATCTCGACGTCGATGCGCATGCCGGCCTCCAGCGCCCGCAACTGCTCCAGCCGCTCGCGCGTCTCGAGCGGCGATGGCGCCAGCGCCACGAATCGCGCGAGTGCGGCGCGCCTGTAGGCATAGATGCCGACGTGATGATAAAGCGGGCCGTCGCCCCAGGGCGCCGTCGCGCGCGTGAAATAAAGTGCCCTCAACCGGTTCTGGCCGATGGGCGATCCCACCACCTTGGTCACGTTCGGGTCCGTCTTCTCATGCTCGTCCGTGATCTCGACGGCAACCGTGCCGATATCCGCCACGCTTGTTGCCAGCGCCCGAACGGCGGCCGCCACTGTCGCCGGTTCCACCGTCGGCAGGTCGCCCTGCAGATTGACCACCGTCTCGATCCGGCCGTCCGGGTCGAGCCTCCCTAGCGCCTCGAAGATGCGGTCGGAACCGGACTGGTGATGCGTCGACGTCATGACCGCCTCGAAGCCTGCCGCCCTGACGGCATCGGCGACTTCCGCCGTGTCGGTTGCGACGGCGACGCGCGCGATGCCGCTCTCCAGCGCGCGCCGGGCGACGTGCACGATCATCGGGCTGCCGGCGATATCGGCGAGCGGCTTGCCGGGAAGCCGCGTGGAGGCCATGCGCGCGGGAATGAGGACGATGCTGGACATGGGCAATCGAGATGCGTGAAAGTGGCAAAAGGTCTCAGTGCCAAAGGCTCTTATATGTGTTGCAACCGCCAGTCAAAAGACCTAGTTTCCGCGCGATTTTGACCGGTATCGGCGGGATTCCGCGATTTGAGGGGTGGCCTTCCCGAGGGAAGACGCCGTCGCGGCCTGCCGAACAAGGGAGCGTTGGGGTAAATGGACTCTTTCGAACTGAACAAGCTGCTTGGGGCCCTTCTGGGCGCCCTATTCATTGTCTTCTCGGTCAGCCTGATCTCGGACACGATCTTCTATTCGCCGACCCCGGCCACCCCCGGCTACGTGATCGAGGTGCCCGAGCAGGAAGTGGCGGACGAAGGACCGGTCGAAGAAGGCCCGAATGTGCTGGCGCTGATCGCCGATGGCGACGTGGCAGCCGGCGAGGCGGCCTTCCGCCGCTGCACCTCCTGTCACACGCCCGAGGAAGGCGGCGCCAACCGCGTCGGTCCGAACCTCTGGAACACCGTGATGCAGCCCATCGCCAATGCCGATGGCTTCAACTACTCCTCCGCCATGCGCGATTTCGCCGCCGCGGAAGAGACCTGGACCTATGAGCACCTGGCCGGCTTCCTTGCGGATCCGCGCGGCTACCTGCCCGGCACCACCATGTCGTTTGCCGGTATCCGCGACGTCCAGGAAAAGGCCGACCTCATTGCCTACCTGCGCACGCTCTCCAGCGACCCGGCGCCGCTGCCGGAAGTCGAGGAAGTCGCCGCGGAGGAGGACATCGATCCGGCCGCGGAGCCTGTCGAGCCGACGCCGTCCACCGACGGCACCGAAGCGTCGCCTGAAACCGATGCCGGCGTGCCGGCAAGCGACTCGGCCACCGACGAGCCCACGCAGGACGGCCAGGCTGAAGAGCCGGCTGCTCCCGTTGAGCCTGAAACCGGTGAGGCCGAAGCCGGCGAAACGGAAATTCTTGAGCCCGAGGCCGGCGAGCCCGAAACGGTTCAGCCCGACACCGATGAGACCGAGACCGAGGTCGAGGTGGAGCCGGTGCTCGAGGAAGAAGTGCAGCAATAACGAACTTGTCATTGCGCCATCATCAAAAAGCCGGGTTCGCCCGGCTTTTTTTTGCCCGCGGCGTGGGCACGAATTCCTTCCGACCGGGCTTTTCAAGTCCCGCCGATCCTTTACGTTGTGGTCGTTGAATTCTGTCGAGAGGTAATCGATGACGAGCGGACCGAAATCCATCCTCCGTGCCCTGGCAGTCGCCGTGTCCCTGGCGGCCATGAGTTCACAGGCCCAGGCTGAGGATTGGCGAACCTACCATTCGCTCATCGAGACCGAACCGCGCGCCGAACCCTTCGAACGCTACCCTTACGTCAATCCCGACGCGCCCAAGGGCGGCACGCTCAATACGGCCGCGTTCGGCACCTATGACAGCTTCAACCCGTTCATCGTGCGCGGCACTGCCGCTGCCGGTCTGAGCGAGTTCGGGGGTGTCCTGTGGGAAACGCTGATGCAGCAGTCCACCGACGAGGCAGGCACCAGCCACGTTCTGGTCGCCGAGGCGTTCAGGTTTCCGGAAGACTATTCCTCCGCGACCTATCGGCTCAATCCCGATGCGCGATGGCACGATGGCGAGCCGATCACCGCCGACGACGTCATCTGGTCCTTCGAGACCCTGACGCGCATCAGCCCGCTTCATCAGCGCTATTACGCCAATGTCACGGAGGCGGTGGCGCTCGGCGAGCACGAGGTCGAATTCACCTTCGACCAGACCGGCAACCGCGAACTGCCCCACATCATGGGCGACCTGCCGGTCTTGCCGAGGCACTGGTGGGAGGGCGAAAACGCGCGCGGCCAACAGCGCAACATCGAGAACCCGACGCTCGAGCCGCCGCTCGGTTCCGGGCCCTATCGAATTGCCGATTTCAGCCCCGGCTCGCACATCATCTGGGAGCGGGTGGAGGATTACTGGGGGGCGGAACTGCCGGTCAACATCGGCCGCAACAATTTCGACCGCCTGAGATACACCTATTTCCAGGACGACAACGCCCGCTTCCAGGCATTTACGCGCGGCGGCTACGACGACATTCGCCGCGAAGTGAACACGCGCCGCTGGATGCTCGAGTACAACTTCCCCGCATTCGAGCGTGGCGATGTCGTCAAGCGCGAGTTCACCGCCGGTGGCGTGCAGCATATGCAGGCCTTCGCCTTCAACATGCGCCAGGAACGCTTCCAGGATCGACGCGTCCGTCAGGCGCTGACGCTGGCCTACAATTTCGAGGAGCAGAACCGCCTGCAGTTCTTCGAGCTGAACCAGCGTTTCACCAGCTATTTCGAAAACACCGAACTTGCTTCCAGCGGGCTGCCGGAGGGCAGGGAGCTTGAGATCCTCGAGGCTCACCGCGACGACCTGCCGCCCGAACTGTTCACGGAGGAGTTCAAGCTGCCGGTCTTCGACACCCCGCAGGCGGCACGTGACAATCTGCGCGAGGCGGTCCGCCTGTTCAACGAGGCCGGGTGGGAAATTCGCGACGGCAGAATGGTCAACAAGGAAACCGGCGAACAGTTCAGCATCGAGTTTCTGGGAAGTTCGCCGACTGCCGAGGTGATCACCGGCGGGCTGATCGAGAATCTCCGCCGCATGGGCATCGCGGCGAGCCTGCGCATCGTCGACACCTCTCAATACATCCAGCGCTATCAGAATTTCGATTTCGACGCGGTGACGGCGGGTTTCCCCCAGTCGACCTCGCCGGGCAACGAGCAGCGCGACTACTGGAGTTCCGATGCCGCCGACGCGCCGGGCTCCCGCAACACGCCCGGCATCAAGGATCCGGTCGTCGACGCGCTGATCGACAGGATCATCTTCGCCGCCGACCGCGAGGACCTGGTTGCCGCGACGCGCGCCCTCGATCGTGTGCTCCTGTGGAACTACTACACCGTGCCGCAATACTTCCAGCCGACGCTGCGCTACGCCTATTGGGACAAGTTCGGCATTCCCGACGAGCAGCCGAGCTATGCCGGCATCGATACCATGGCCTGGTGGGTAATTCCGGAGCGCGAGGAGGAGATCGAGGAAACGATCGAGGACCCGACCGGGGAAGCTGAATGACCCGGATGCCCGTCCTCGGCCGCCGCGAATTCCTCATGCTGGGCGGCTCGGCGCTGGCCGTGCCTCTCTTGGCCCGCGATGCCTTCGCCCAACTGGAAACAGAGACCCCGCTGCACGGCATATCGCCTTTCGGCGATCTCAAATATGGCCCGGATTTCGCGCATTTCGACTATGCGGATCCGGAAGCCCCGAAGGGCGGCCGCATCACCACGCAATTGCCGGCCTGGTCCTACAACCAGGCGCCCGATACTTTCGACACGCTCAACAGCTACGTGCTGCGCGGCACGGGCGCAGCCGGAATGGGCCTGACCTTCGCCACGCTGATGACGGGCTCGGCCGACGAGATGGGAGCCTATTATGCCTATGCCGCGGAGAGCGTGAGCGTCAGCGATGACCGCCTCACCTGGCAGTTCCGCCTGCGAGAAGATGCCGCCTTCCACGACGGTTCCCCCGTCACGGCGGACGACGTCGTTTTCTCCATCACCATCTTGCGGGATGAAGGCCACGAGAACCTGGCCAGCACGTTGCGGCAGATCGAGGCGATCGATGCGCCGGACGAACGCACGGTCTCCATCCGGCTGCATCCGCTGGCCGGCATCTCGACGGTCTTCACGATAGCCGCGGGCTGCCCGATCATGTCGCGCGACTGGTGGGAAGGGCGGACCTTCGGCGCCACTTTGTCCGATGCGCCCCTCGGCTCCGGCCCCTATCGCGTCGGGCGCTTCAATTTCGGCAGCTACATCGAGTTCGACCGGGTCGAGGATGGATGGGCAGTCGACCTGCCCGTCATGCGCGGCCGCTTCAATTTCGACCGCATCCGCTACGACTATTTTCGTGACCGCAACGCGTCCTTCGAGGCCTTCAAGGCGGGGATCATCCTGTTCCGCGAGGAGTTCACCTCGCGCAACTGGGCCAATGACTACAATTTCCCCGCCATTCTGGATGGCCGCGTGAAGCAGGACGAGGTGGCGGACGAGACGCCATCAGCCGGACAGGCCTGGTTCTTCAACACGCGCCGGGCGAAATTCGCCGACCCGCTGGTGCGCCAGGCGATCGGACATCTGTTCGATTTCGAGTGGACGAATGCGAACATCATGTTCGACTCCTTCGAGCGCTCGACGTCATTCTACGAGATGACCGAACACAAGGCCGTAGGGCTTCCCGACGATGCCGAGCTGGCGTTGCTGGAACCGTTCCGGGCCGATCTGCCGGCGGCGGTGTTCGAGGAACCCTACGTGCCGCCGGTGAGCGATGGCTCGGGCCGCATCCGGGAGCGCCAGCGCGAGGCGATCGAGATGCTGACGCAGGCCGGATGCACCCGCGAGGGCGGACGCCTCGTCCTGCCGTCCGGCGAGCCGCTCACCATCGAATTCCTGAACAACAGTCAGTCCGTGGAAGCCCACCACAACGGGTTCATCAGGAACCTCCGGCAAGTCGGCATCGAGGCGAGCTTCCGGATCGTCGATGCCTCGCAGTACTCGCTGCGAACCCGTCAGTTCGATTTCGACATGATCATGTCGCGGCACTCCATGTCGCCCTATCCGAGCCGCGGCATCCGGCAGTCCTTCGGCTCGGAAAGCGCGAATGCGCCGGGTTCGATGAACATGGCGGGCGTTGCCCATCCGGCGGTGGATGCGATCCTCGACAAGATCATCGCGGCCAAGAGCTGGGAGGAGTTCCGCACCGCCAACCGGGCGCTCGACCGCATCCTGCGGGCGCAGCACTACTACATCTTCCAATGGTACAAGCCGGCGCGCTGGCTGGCCTTCTGGGACCACTACGATAGACCCCTGGTGAGGCCGCGTTTCGGGCCGGGCGTGCTCGATACGTGGTGGACCCGCCCCGACCAGATCCAGGCCACGGGCATGACTGGTTGACACAAGCTCCATGTGTGACAGACAGGCTGGCCACTACTGACCCTCACTCCATGACCAGGCACATCTGATGGGCGCCTATATCCTCAGACGACTGCTGTTGATGATCCCGACGCTGTTGGGGATCATGGCTATATCATTCGCCGTGATCCAGTTCGCGCCGGGCGGCCCGATCGAACAGGTGATCGCCAACCTCACCGGCGAAGGCGGCAATTCGCTGGACCGCGTCACCGGCGGCGGCTCCGAGGTCGGGGCTGCAGACACGGGGGGCTCGTCCTACCGCGGCGCGCAGGGGCTCGACCCCCAGTTCATTGCCCAGCTCGAGGCGCAGTTCGGTTTCGACCGCCCGCCGCTCGAGCGCTTCGGCAAGATGATCTGGGACTATGCGCGGTTCGATTTCGGCGAAAGCTACTTCCGCGACATCTCCGTCATCGACCTGATCCTGGAGAAGATGCCGGTCTCGATCTCGCTCGGCCTGTGGCTGACACTGATCTCCTACGGCATTTCGATCCCGCTGGGCATTCGCAAGGCGGTCAAGGACGGGTCGGCCTTCGACATCTGGACGAGCGGCATCATCATCGTCGCCTATGCGATACCGGGCTTCCTCTTTGCCATCATGCTGATGGTGCTGTTTGCCGGCGGGTCGTTCTTCGACTGGTTCCCATTGCGCGGCCTGGTCTCGGAAAACTGGCAGGATCTCTCCTGGCCCGAGCGTATACTCGACTATTTCTGGCACCTCACGCTGCCGCTGACGGCGATGGTGCTGTCGGCCTTCGCCACGACCACGCTTCTGACCAAGAACTCGTTCCTCGACGAGATCCGCAAGCAATATGTGATCACCGCACGGTCCAAGGGGCTGAGCGATGGCCAGGTGCTCTATGGGCACGTCTTCCGCAACGCCATGCTCATCATCATCGCGGGCTTTCCGGGCGCCTTCATCTCGGCCTTCTTCACCGGCGCGCTTCTGATCGAGACCATCTTCTCGCTCGACGGTCTCGGCCTGCTCGGTTTCCGCTCCGTGCTCGATCGCGATTATCCGGTGGTCTTCGCCACGCTCTACATCTTCTCGCTGATAGGGCTTATCGTCAGCCTGCTTTCCGATCTCATGTATACCTGGATCGATCCGCGCATCGACTTCGATCGGAGGGATGTCTGACATGTCGGATATTCTGGCCAAGGCCGAAGTGGAGAAAGTGCGCGAGAGAACGGGGCGCCCCTGGGTGTCGCCGCTCAACAAGCGTCGCTGGCAGAACTTCAAGGCCAACCGGCGCGGCTACTGGTCGCTCTGGATCTTCCTGATCCTCTTCGTCCTGTCGATGTTCGCGGAGTTCATCGCCAATGACCGGCCGCTGATCGCGTCTTATCAGGGCGAGATCCTGTTCCCGGTGGTGGTCGACTATCCGGAAGAGAAGTTCGGCGGCTTCCTTGCCGTGACGGATTATCGCGATCCCTTCATCCAGGACGAGATCGAGGCGAATGGCTGGATGATCTGGCCGCCGATCCGCTACTCCTACCGCACCGTCAACAACGAGATCCCGACCGCCGCTCCAGCCGCTCCCTCCTGGACATTTGACGAGGAGGAGCGCTGCAACCGCTATATCGACGGTGTCGACGATCCCGACTGCACGCTGGGCAACTGGAACTGGCTCGGCACCGACGACCAGGCACGCGACGTGGCCGCCCGCATCATCTACGGCTTCCGCATCTCGGTGCTGTTCGGGCTCATCCTGACGGCGGCCTCCGCGGTGATCGGTGTCTCAGCCGGCGCCGTGCAGGGCTATTTCGGCGGTTGGACGGACCTCATCTTCCAGCGCTTCATCGAGATCTGGTCCTCGATTCCCGTCCTCTACCTCATCCTCATCATCGCAGCCATTCTGCCGCCCGGCTTCTTCATATTGCTCGGCATCATGCTGCTGTTTTCGTGGGTCGCCTTCGTCGGCGTCGTCCGGGCCGAGTTCCTGCGCGCCCGAAACTTCGAATATGTGAACGCCGCGCGCGCACTTGGTGTCTCGAACGGCACCATCATGTTCCGGCATCTGTTGCCCAACGCGATGGTGGCGACGCTCACCTTCCTGCCCTTCATCCTGAACGGCTCGATCACCACACTGACCTCGCTCGACTTCCTCGGCTTCGGCCTGCCGCCAGGCTCGGCCTCGCTCGGCGAATTGCTGCGGCAGGGCCAGCGCAACCTCAATGCGCCGTGGCTGGGCATCACCGGCTTCATCACCCTGTCGGTCATGCTGTCGCTGCTGATCTTCATCGGCGAAGCCACACGCGACGCCTTCGACCCGCGGAAGACGTTCAGATGACCGCCCCCTTGCTTTCCGTCCGTGATCTTTCCGTGCAGTTCACCCAGGGCCAGCAGCAGATACTGGCCGTGGACCGTGTGTCCTTCGACGTCCTGCCCGGCCAGACCGTGGCGATCGTCGGCGAATCGGGTTCAGGCAAGTCCGTCTCGGCGCTCTCCGTGCTGAAACTGCTGTCCTATCCCGCCGCCAGCCACCCTTCGGGTTCGATCCTGTTCAAGGGCGAGGATCTGCTGGCCAAGGATGATACCGCCCTGCGCAAGGTCCGCGGCAACCAGATCACCATGATCTTCCAGGAACCGATGACCTCGCTCAATCCGCTGCACACGGTCGAGCGGCAGATCGGCGAGATCTTGAAGATCCACCAGGGCATGGGCGAGAAGAAGTCACGCGAGCGAACGCTGGAACTGCTGCAGCAGGTCGGCATCCGCGATGCCGAGAAACGTCTCGGTGCCTTTCCGCACCAACTCTCCGGCGGTCAGCGCCAGCGCGTGATGATCGCCATGTCGCTCGCCAACCAGCCGGAGCTTTTGATCGCCGACGAGCCGACCACGGCGCTCGACGTGACCGTCCAGGCGCAGATCCTGGAACTGCTCGCCGATTTGAAGGCCGCCAACAACATGTCGATGCTGTTCATTACGCATGATCTCGGCATCGTGCGGCGCATCGCCGACCGCGTCTGCGTCATGACAAAAGGCAAGATCGTCGAGCAGGGCCCGACGGCCGAGATTTTCGACAATCCGCAGCACGAATACACGCGTCATCTGCTTGCCTCCGAACCGAAAGGCGATCCGCCGGAATCCGATCCCACCGCGCCCACCGTCATGCAGGGCGACGCCATCAAGGTCTGGTTCCCGATCAAGAAGGGTTTCCTGCGCCGCACCGTCGACAATGTGAAGGCGGTGGACGGCGTCGACGTCGTGGTGCGTGCGGGCCAGACGCTGGGCATCGTCGGCGAATCGGGCTCCGGCAAGACCACCCTCGGCCTCGCGCTGTCGCGCATGATCTCGTCGGAAGGCAGCATCCGCCTCGACGACCGCAGTATTGACCAGTACTCCTTCAGCCAGATGCGCCCCCTGCGGCGCGAGATGCAGATCGTCTTTCAGGACCCGTTTGGGTCGCTGAGCCCCCGCATGTCGGTTGGCGAGATCATCGAGGAGGGGATCGAAATCCATGAGCCCGGGCTGAAGCGCGGCGAGCGCGACGACCTCGTCGTCCAGGTGCTGAACGAGGTAGGCATCGATCCCGAGGCGCGCTTCCGCTATCCGCACGAATTTTCGGGTGGGCAGAGGCAGCGCATCGCGATCGCCCGCGCCATGGTGCTGAAGCCGCGCTTCGTGATGCTCGATGAGCCCACATCGGCGCTCGACATGAGCGTGCAGGCGCAGGTGGTGGATCTGTTGCGGGACCTGCAGAAACGCTATTCGCTGGCCTATCTCTTCATCAGCCACGATCTGAAGGTCATTCGCGCGCTCGCCAATGAGGTGATGGTCATGCGCAACGGCAAGGTGGTCGAACACGGGTCGGCGCGCCAGATATTCGAGGATCCGCAGACCGACTACACCAAGGCGCTGATCGCCGCCGCCTTCGATCTCGCCACGGCGCCGGCGGGCGTCGTCAGCGAATAGCATTCGGACGACTGGGGGAGCAGCATGAGCCAATCCGAAGGCCGCATTCTACTGTCCATGACCGGCATGAGCCCGCGCCGCTGGCATGAACTCCTGTCGCAGCATCGCGAGGTGGTGCTCGAGCCCGAGGGGGTAGATGATCCGACGATCCGCTATGCCATGGTCTGGAAGCATCCGCGTGGGGTGCTGGCCAGGCTGCCCAATCTCCAGGCGATCTTCTCTGTCGGCGCCGGCGTCGATCACGTGCTGCAGGATACGCGTCTGCCCGACGTGCCGATCGCCCGCGTGGTGGCGCAGAACCTCACCCAGCACATGGTCGAATATGTCGTGTGGCGGGTGATGGACCATCACCGACAGGGCAGGGTCTACCGCGCGCAGCAGCCAAGGCGCGTCTGGCACGAACCGTCACAACCGGTGTCTGCCGCGGTCTCCGTCGGCATCATGGGCCTGGGACAACTCGGCCGCGCGGCCGCCAGCCAGCTTCTGTCGATCGGCTTCAAGGTCAATGGGTGGAGCCGGACCGACCGTCCCATGGAAGGCGTGACGACCTGGCACGGGCAGGACGGCCTGACGCCGTTCCTGGCAGCAACCGACATACTGGTCGTGCTCTTGCCGCTCACGCCGGCCACGGAAGGCATCATCGATCTCTCGATCCTGAAGCGCCTGCGGCGGGATGGCCCGCTGGGCGGCCCCGTGCTCATCAATGCGGGACGGGGCCAGTTGCAGAAGGAGGACGACATCCTGTCGGCGCTGGAGGAGGGTACGCTGAAGGAGGCGAGCCTCGACGTGTTCCAGACGGAGCCCCTGCCGAAGACGAGCCCGCTCTGGGTGCACCCAAAAGTCTTCGTGACGCCGCACGCAGCGGCCACCTCCGACCCAGAGCATCTGGTGCCGCTGCTTCTCGAGCAGATTGCCCGCATGGAGCGCGGCGAGTCGCTGGAAAATCTGGTCGACCGCGACGCTGGCTACTGATCGTCCGTCAGGGCCGCCGGTATCCCGTCGGCCGGCCGTAGAGGTGGGCGATGCGCTCGACGGCCTCGCGCAGAGGTTCGCTGGCGACAGACATGGTATGCCCGTTGGCGTGCAGCAGTTCATCCGCGTCCCGCATGATCCCGACATGACCTTTCCAGAAGACCAGATCGCCGCGTTGCAGGCCGGACAGGTCGCTGCCGGTGTCGATCGGCTCGCCGACTGACGTCGCCTGCATGTCGGTGTCGCGCAGCACCAAACGGCCCGACAGGCGCATGGAAAGCTGCACGATGCCCGAGCAGTCGATGCCGAAAGCGGACGTACCGCCCCACAGATACGGCGTGTGCAACAGGGTCTCGGCAACAGCGACGAAATCTGACGCTTGCCAATCGGCCGGCTGCAGGTGACGCGCGATGACCGCCTCGCCGGAGACGAGCCTCGCGTAGCGCGTGCCGCGATGATCGGTGAAGTCGACGACGTTCAGCAGGGCACCCATCGAGTGACAGGCCACCGGCGGCATCTTCAACTCGGGCCCGGGATAGACGAAGGTGCGCTGCGCGACGACGACATGTGTCGGTTGGCTTGTCAGGGCCGCCAATGCGTCGGCCGAGGCATAACCGACGTAGCCGTCTTGCTCGGCCTGGACCCAGGCCCAGCCCTCCACCTCCTCGAAGACCAAAACCGTCGCGCCGCAGAGCAACTGCGTATCGATGCCGGCGTCGGGCTCGGGGCGCGATTTCAGATCCAGCACCGGCGCAGCGACGCTGGCGCGGCGTCCTTCCACGAAGCGGGCCGAATTGACGCGCCCTTCCAGCCGAAGGTCGGCAAGATCGTCGCGAAAAGCGTTCAGCCGGGGGTCGAGCGCGTTCAACCGGGCAATTCCTTAGCTTGGGCGATCACGGCGTCACCGAACCGTTCCACGAATAGTGCCCCGTCAACGGTCCGGGCCACCAGGACGTTGCGCCGGTCCGTCTCGTCGCGATGGCGGGCAACGAGCTTCAGGCCGCCCATCGTGTCGAGTGCCCGCGTGATCACCGGCTTGGAGACGCCCAGCCGGGCGGCGAGGCCGCGCACGGTGTGCGGCGGCGAATCGAGGTAGATGGTCAACAGGATCGCCATCTGCCGATGCGACAGGTCGGGAGCTGCCGCCTGCACCTGCTGCAGCGCAACGGCCTGCCAGAGCCGGAGGGCTTGGCTGGGTCGCAGATTGATCGACATGGGCCGTCCCGTCGAAATCGTTTCGGTACCGTATCTGCCTGCCTGTTAATTGCCGGATTGGCAAGTATCTCAGCGCCGGTAACGTGCTTCCAGGACGTCGAATAGGGCCCGGATGCCCTGCGCCTCCCCGCCCACAGGACAATGCGGCCGCCCCGTCGGGCACCAGCCGTAGATGTCGAAATGCGCCCAGGCTTGGGCGCGCTCCACGAACCGCTTCAGGAATAGGGCCGCCGTGATGGACCCCGCAAAGCCATCCGAGGTGACGTTGTTGAAGTCGGCGACCTTGGAGGCGAGCTTGGGGTCATAGCCGCTCCACAACGGCATCCGCCAGACGGGATCGGCCAGCCGGTCGCCGGCCGACTGGATAGCGGCGGCCAGCTCCTCGCTATTTGCAAAGAATGGCGCGATCTCGGGACCGAGTGCGACACGGGCCGCGCCGGTCAGCGTCGCCATGTCGATCATCAGTTCGGGTGCTTCCTCGTCGGCGAGCGCCAGCGCATCGGCGAGCACGAGACGGCCTTCGGCGTCGGTGTTGCCGATCTCGACCGTCGGTCCCTTGCGGCTCTTGACGATGTCGCCAGGGCGAAAGGCATCGGCCGAAATGGAGTTCTCGACTGCCGGTATCAGGACGCGCAGCCTGACCTTGAGTTTTGCGTCCATGATCATGGACGCAAGGCCGAGCACGTTGGCCGCGCCGCCCATGTCCTTCTTCATCAGCAGCATGCCGCTCGGCGGCTTGATGTCGAGCCCGCCCGTGTCGAAGCAGACGCCCTTGCCGACCAGCGTCACCTTTGGATCGTTGCGATTGCCCCAGACGAAATCGATCAGCCGCGGGGCCTGTGCCGCGGCCCGACCCACCGCATGGATCAAGGGGAGGCTACGCTTCAACAGCGCGTCGCCCTTGATCATCGACAGGCGGGCCTTGTGCGAACGGGCGAGGACACGGGCCGCCTTCTCAAGCTGTTCCGGGCCCATGTCGCTCGCCGGCGTGTTGATGAGGTCGCGCGCCAGAAAGACCGCGCTGGCTTGTGAACTGACGGCTGCCACATCCACGCCCGGCACCATAATGGATAGGTTGCGGCTCTCCTTCTTGCCGTATCGTGTGAAGGCATAGCCGCCCAGCGCCATGCCAAGGGCCGCCAGATTGGCATCCTCGACTTCACCGTCGACGAACCATTCTCCCTCGGGCAGGGTACGCGCCAGCCGCCCCGCCGCCAGCAGCGTGAAGCCCGAGGGGGAGGCGGCAGCGCCAAACAGCGCGCGCTCGACGCCGCCATCCGCGCCGGGCAGGAGCAGTACCTGTCCTTCCTGAGCGGAAAACGCATTGTCCCTGGCCCAACTTATCGCGCGTGCATCAAGCCCGGCATATTCGAGACCACCCGGCAAGACAAAGCGGATGGGCCGCGCGTGGCGTCCCTTATGTGTGACGAGCGTGACAGGCATTTTGGGAAAAGATCCTTCTGCGGCGCGCCGGGGTCGCGTCTTAACTCTCCGTTAGGGTTAACGGAATATTCCTCGATCCAGTCCGCCGGCCCTCGCGGCCGCTGCGCATCAGACTGGAGACTGAGACGGATGTTTACCGATTGCGGCCCGAAATCAAGGGGATTTGGATTCGCTTCGACGGCCATCGCCCTGGTGATGGTGGCATTCGTCGCGGGCTGCGCGAACGGCCCGGACCGGATGACAACCGGATCCGTGAACCGTGGCGCGGCCAGCGCTCCGCTCGATCGAATGTCGTCTGCCGAACTTGCCTCGGCCGCCGAGCGACTCGGCCAGGCCTACACCCGCGACACGACCAACAAGGAAGCCGCGCTGCGCTATTCGACGGTCCTGCAAATGACCGGGCGCAACGAACAGGCACTTGCGGTCATGCGGAAGCTGGCCATTGACCATCCGCAGGACAGGACCGTGCTCGCCGAATACGGCAAGGCGCTTGCCGCCAATGGCGATCTCGAGCCGGCCCTCGATGCGGTGCGCCGGGCACAGACACCCGAATATCCCGACTGGCGTCTCATCTCGGCCGAAGCCGCGATCCTCGACCAGCTCGAACAGACTGACGAGGCGCGCGCGCTCTATCGCCGCGCCATGGAAATGGCCCCCACCGAGCCGTCCATTCATTCCAATCTGGGCATGTCCTACGTGCTCGAAGGCGATCTCAGGACCGCAGAACAGCATATGCGCAGGGCCTCCGAAATGCCTGGCGCCGACAGCCGGGTCCGCCAGAACCTGGCCCTGGTGATCGGTCTTCAAGGCCGATTCCAGGAGGCCGAGGCCATCGCGCAGCGGGAACTCTCGCCCGAACAGGCACAGGCGAATGTCGCCTATCTTCGCTCCATGCTGTCGCAGGACAACGCCTGGAGCCAGTTGGAAGCCGAGGATCGGCAAACCAACTGAGCGCCTACCGTCCAACCGCTCCAAGCCCAGCGCCATAGGCGCTCAGGAAGATGCGCACGGCCTCTTCCGCATGGGCGCCAATTGCCGGCCTGTCGAGCATCGCTCCTTCTCCCAGCAGCATGGCATCGTTGACCGGCGCGCCCATCACCAGCCAGTTGAAGAACGCTGCGGCAGCTTCCGGTTCCGGTACGTTCAGCTTGCCGGCCTCGGCATAGGCCGCGAAGGCGCGGGTCAGCCGTCGGATGCTTCGTCCGGGCCCCTGGTCGTGGAGCGCCTTTCCCAGCTCGGGGAACCGATCGGCTTCCGCGATGACCAACCGCCGCAATTGCATGAGCTGCGGTGTCATAACGATGGTCAGCTGGCTGATGGCGAACTCGAGTAGAAAATCCTCGACATCCCGGTCGGGCGGAGGGTCGGCCACTTCCTCCTGGACACGATCGCCCGCCTGTCCGGTCATGCTGCGCACGACGGCCACGAACAGCGCCTCCTTGGCACGGAAATGCGCATAGATCGTCTGCTTTGACACGTCCGCGGCGATGGCGACCTCATCCATGCTGGTGCCCGAAAAGCCGTCCTTCAGGAAGAGTGAGCCGGCGGCGGACAGAATTCTTTGCTGCGTTTTTTCTCTTCGTTTCTCAGCCACTGAGGTTCCGATCGTGTCGCCGACTGTCAGCAGCCTAGCCTTTTCAGCTTTACAGATCAAACTGGACGGTCCAGTCTAATTCAGCCTTGTTTGGATTGGACGCTGGAGTTGGAATAAAGTGAATCGCACCGCCGCCTGCCAATGTGAAGCGGTCGGGCTGGAGGTCTCCGGACAGCCCATCCTGTCCGCGATCTGCCATTGCGAGAGCTGCCAGACAGCAGGCAGGCGTATGGAGGAACTGGCTGGCGCACCGCCCGTGCTGGGGCCCTATGGCGGCACATCCTTCATGCTTGTCCGCAAGGACCGGATCCGCTGCCTGAGAGGGGAGGATCACCTTGCCGAAGTCAGGTTGAAGCCGAATTCACCGACGCGGCGGGTTCTGGCGACCTGCTGTAATTCGCCCATGTTCCTGGAGTTCACCAACGGACACTGGCTCTCGCTTTACATGGACCGATTCGACCCCGCCGACAGAGCGCGGCCGGAATTGCGCACCATGACGAAGGACCTGCGTATACCTATGGAGGACAACGAGGGCGTACCCGCCTTCGCGTCACATTCCGGCCGGTTCATGTGGAGGCTCCTGAAGGCCTGGGCGGCGATGGGCTTCCGGTCACCGAAGATCAACTATGTGAAGGGACACCTCCCATGAGCGCCAAGGACGACAAGATCGAGATCGAGAACTTCACCTCGCCTGGACGGACCTACCGGGTCGACCGGGTGAAATACGAGGCAATGCGGGATGCGCTGCTGGCCGTGCTGCCCGAAACGGAGCCGGGCCTGACAGTGGCCGAGGCCAAGGTGAAGCTCCTGCCGCTTTTGCCGCAGGATCTGTTTCCGGGCGGCGACAAGGCCGGCTGGTGGCTGAAGGCCGCGCAGTTGGACCTCGAGGCCAAGGGCGTAATCGCGCGCGCACCCGCGAGCCCAGTGAGGCTTCGCCGGGTGAAATAGCCTCAGAAGATTCCGCCGCGCTCGGAGATCTGGATGCCGGCCGGGCCGAGGATGATCGCGAACAGCACCGGCAGGAAGAACAGGATCATCGGCACGGTGAGTTTCGGCGGCAGGGCCGCAGCGCGCTTCTCTGCCTCGTTCATGCGCATGTCGCGGCTTTCGGAAGCCAGAACGCGCAGCGCGTGGGCGACGGGCGTGCCGTAGCGTTCGGCCTGGATCAACGCCTGGCTGACGCTGCGCACTGTCTCCAGTCCCGTGCGGTTGGCAAGATTCTCGTAGGCCTGGCGCCTTTCCTGGAGGAAGGACAGCTCCGCATTGGTCAGCACGAACTCCTCGGCCAGTTCTACCGACTGCATGCCGATCTCGTCGGCCACGCGGCGGAACGCGGCTTCCACCGACATGCCCGATTCCACGCAGATGAGCAGCAGGTCGAGCGCATCGGGCCAGGCCCGCTGGATGGAAGCCTTGCGCTTCTGCGCCCGGTTGGAGATGTACATGACCGGGGCATAGAAGCCGCCATAGGCGGCAAGAATGCAGATGAAAACCTTGATCATGGTCGGCTGCTCGGCAAAGCCGCCGAGCACGAAGATGTAGACCACCGCAAGCGCAAGCGTGACAAGCGGCAGCACGAGGCGGAAGAACAGCAGCTTCGTCAGCGGGTTGTCGCCGCGGAAGCCCGCCATGCGCAGCTTCTGGATGGTGTTTTCGTCGGCGAGTGCCCGCCTCAGATCCAGCCGGTCCACGATGCTGCGCATGCCGACCGACTGCTCATGGCGCAAGCCACGGCGCTTGCGGTCCGAATCGGCCGCCAGACGCGCACGCTGCTTGGCGCGCAGTTCTTCCCGCTCGAGCGCCGCCGAGCGCATCCGCGCCTTGAGCGGATCGCCGCCGAATGCGGGGATGACCGTGAAGACGGTCGCGAACACCGCCAGACCGACCAGCAGCGCGACCATGAAGCCGGGGTCGAAAAGCGTGTTGACGATCTGGTCGGTCATGGACATGGCGTTCGGCCTATACTTCGAAGTTCATCATCTTCTTCATCACGAAGATGCCCATCGACATCCAGATCGCCGAGACGATGAGGATGAGGTGGCCGGTGCTCGTGGTGAAGAGAGGCATGATGTAGCCGGGGCTCGACAGGTAGACGAGAAAGGCGACGATGAAGGGCAGGGCGCCGATGATGACCGCCGAAGCCTTGGCTTCCATGGACAGCGCGTTGACCTTCGCCTTCATCTTCTTGCGGTCGCGCAGCACCTTGGACAGGTTGCCGAGCGCCTCCGACAGATTGCCGCCGGCCTGGCTTTGGATCTGGATCACGATGCCGAAGAAGCCGGCCTCCGGGCAGGGCATCGTTTCCTGCATGCGAAGCGTAGCCTCCGGCAAGGACATGCCGAGATTCTGCGATTCGACCACGCGGCGGAACTCGGTCTTGACCGGCTCTGGAGCCTCGTTGGCAATCAGGCGCACACCGTCATGCAGCGGCAGGCCCGAGCGGACGGAGCGGACCAGCACGTCGAGGGCATTGGGCAGTTCGTTGAGGAAGGCCTTGATGCGCCGCGAGCGCTTGAAGCCCACGAACCAGCGCGGCAAGCCGAACATGCCGGCCAGGAAGGCGCCGGGAACCACCAGCAGCGGTGCCCCCAGGAACATGACGAGGAGCGCGCAAGCCACGCCGCAGACCGCCGAGAAGATGTAGAACTTCTGGACCGACACGCTCATCCCCGCCTGGCGCAACTGCACCTTCAGCGGCGGCTTCTTCATGTTCTTGTCGCGCGATTTCTGCTTCAGCTCGAGGTCGTTGAGCGAATCCTGCACCGACTTGCGGCGCTTGGTGGCCTCCGCCAGGCGATCGCGGTTGGCCTTGACGACATTGCGGTCGGTTTCGGCCGATTTGATCGTGTCCAGCCGGCGGCTGGCGTTTTCCTCGTTCTCGATCGAGCGATAGAGCAGGGCATAGGCCAGCCCGCCCACCGCGCAGGCGGCAAGCAGGATGAACAGCAGCATCGAGGTGTCGAGACCGAACATGCGGGCTCAGCCCTCCCTCGCCGATTGCGTCATTGGCTCGCCTTTTCCATGCTTTCCAGGGCAGCCGCCAGGCGGGCTTCCTCGCCATAGTAGCGGGCACGGTCCCAGAAGGCCGGGCGTCCGATGCCGGTGGAGATGTGCTGGCCGAGCAGCTTGCCCTGCGCATCCTCGCCGCGAATGTCGTAGAGCATGAGGTCCTGGGTGATGATGACGTCGCCTTCCATGCCGATCACCTCGGTGATGTGGGTGATGCGGCGCGAGCCGTCGCGCAGGCGCGCGGCCTGGATGATGATGTCGACCGAGCCGACGATCATCTCGCGCACCGTGCGCTGCGGCAGGCCAAAGCCGCCCATGGCGATCATCGATTCCATTCGGCCCAGGCATTCGCGCGGGCTGTTGGCGTGGATCGTGCCCATCGAGCCGTCATGGCCCGTATTCATGGCCTGCAGCAGATCGAACACCTCCGGTCCGCGCACCTCGCCGACGACGATTCGTTCGGGCCGCATGCGCAGGCAGTTCTTGACGAGGTCGCGCATTGTGACCTCGCCCTCGCCCTCGAGGTTGGGCGGACGGGTCTCGAGACGCACCACATGCGGCTGTTGCAGCTGGAGCTCAGCCGAATCCTCGCAGGTGATCACGCGCTCGTCGCGGTCGATGTAGTTGGTCAGGCAGTTGAGAAGGGTCGTCTTGCCCGAGCCGGTACCACCCGCGATAACGACGTTGCAGCGGACCCGGCCGATGATCTTGAGAACCTCGGCACCTTCCGGCGTGATCGAGCCATAGCGCACCAGCTGGTCGAGGGTCAGCTTGTCCTTTCGGAACTTACGAATGGTCAGCGACGCGCCATCGATGGCCAGCGGCGGCGCGATGACGTTGACGCGGCTGCCGTCCGGGAGTCGGGCGTCGCAGATGGGGCTGGATTCGTCGACACGCCGGCCGACCTGGCTGACGATACGCTGGCAGATGTTGAGAAGCTGCTGGTTGTCGCGGAAGCGAACCGTGGTCTTCTCGACCTTGCCGTCGACTTCGATGTAGACGTCCTTGGCACCGTTGACCATGATATCGGCCACTTCGTCGCGGGCGAGAAGCGGCTCGAGCGGTCCGTAGCCGAGCACGTCGTTGCAGATGTCCTCGAGCAGGTCCTCCTGCTCGGCGATCGACATCGCGAAGTTCTTGATCGCGATGATGTCGTTGACGATGTCGCGGATTTCCTCGCGCGCGCTCTCGGCATCGAGCTTGGCAAGCTGCGAGAGGTCGATCGTGTCGATCAGCGCGGCAAAGACCTGGCTCTTGGTGTCGTAATAGCCGTCGGTGCGCTCGCGGTCGGGACGCGGGGTGCGGACCGGATCCGGCTTGCGCGGCGCCGGCTCGGGGGCGCGCCGGCCGCCGGCCTGCCCCGAACTCTCCGTCACGATGGCGGGGCGTTCGGTTGTGGCGTCTTGACCGGCACCGGCAGGCTTGCCCCTCGGCTCTTCCGCCAGGGCCGTGTCGGAACGGCTCACCGCAGGCGCGCCGCCCGGCTTTTCCCGGGGCGGTTCCGGCCTGTGGATCACACCACCTTCATTGCCACGCTTGCCAAACATGAGTTTACTTCCAGCCCTATCTCTTGCGCTTCAGGCGTTCCAGGAGACCTTCAAGACCACCCTTCTTGCGCTGCCGGCTTTCCGCACGCCCCGTGAGGACATGCGCCATTTCATTGATCGACTGGACGATGGCATTCTGCGCATCCATCTCGCCGAGCATGCGCCCGTTGTTGGCCGCGCTGCCGAACAGCTGCGGTTCGAACGGGATGACGGCCATCGGCTCGATGCCGAGTGGCTCCGAAAAATCGGCGATCGCGATTTCCGGCCGCTTCGGGATGCCGGCCTGGTTGATCACGAGGCGGGGCGGCGGATCGTTCGGCCGCAATTTGCGCAGTGTGTCGACGAGGTTCTTGGTGTTGCGCAGATTGGCCAGTTCGGGCGTCGCGGTGATGACGATCTCGTCGGCATGGATGAGTGTAGCCTTGCTCCAGCCGCACCAGATATGGGGAACGTCGAGCACCACGCAGGGCGCGCTGCGCTGTGCGGTGTCGATGAGCTGGGTGAAGGCCTCGGCGTCGAAATCGTAGGTCCGGTCGAGTGTCGAGGGTGCCGCCAGAAGCGACAGCCGTTCAGCGCACTGCGCCAGAAGCCTGTCGAGATAGACCTCGTCGATACGTTCGGGCGCAAAAACCGCCTCGGCGATGCCCTGGGCCGGATCCTGGTCGAAATTGATGTTCGCGGTGCCGAATGCGAGATCCATGTCGGCGACGACCACCTCGGAGGTGAACAGCGTCGACATCGCCCATGCCACGTTGTGGGCAAGGGTGGACGAACCGACACCGCCCTTGGCGCCGACGAAGGCGATGGAGCGGCCGATGGGATCGGCCTGCGGGTCCACGAAGATCCCCGCGATGACCGATACGATATCCGCCATCGAGATCGGCGCCACGACATATTCGGAAATGCCCGAGCGCATGAGTTCGCGATAGAGCCACACGTCGTTGTAGTGGCCGATCACGACGACCCGCGTTGACTGGTCGCAGACCTCGGCCAGCTTGACCAGCGACGCCAGCAACTGGCGCGGCTCCTCGCGCGATTCCAGGATGATCAGATTGGGCGTCGCCGCAGACTGGTAGAATTCGATCGCCGTGGCGACCCCTCCCATGTGCACCTTGACATGGGCCTTGGTCATGCGCCGGTCGGAAGCTGCCCGCTCGATCGGACTGGCGACGCTCTCGGTCTCGCAGAAGGCCTGCACCGAGATGCGCGGAACCGGACGCAACGCGCCGAGCGCGGCGACTTCGCCCTCATCGAGATCGACGATCTCGTTCTTGTTGTCGAGTGCCAGGTTACTCATGGTCGGGCGATCCCAATCGATTGTCGTCAAAGGGCGGCTGGCGCCAGGCTAGTAATCAATCTCCGAATCCCAATCGCCAGTCCCGGTCTGATACTCTTCGATGGCCCGCTCCCTGCGGCGCGTATCGATGGCACTTTGACGGCGTGGCGTGAGGAAGTCCGACGGGTTGGCCACCTGGGCCGCGAGGTTGTTCTGGGAGGCACAGCCGAAATTGGTGTAGTGCCGGTTTGCGGTGTTGTTCAGGATGTCGTCGTCCCAGCGGCCGCAAGGGCCGGTTGACGCCGTCATTGCCGTAAAGGCGATGCGGATCGGCGCCTGCTCTCCGTAGGCGGCGGCCTGGTAGGGCTGGTGCAGGATGTAGCCATCCGGCACGCCGCCCTGGCGTAGCCTCTGCACGAGATCGCCGGCGACAGCGGAGGCGGCATGGGCATTAGCGGATCCAGACGGAACCATCACCCGGACCACGGGCTGTGCCGATTGGTCGTAGCCGGCCATGAAGCCATCGAGAGTGGTCGTCTGGACACGGTTCGCGCGCCGATCGGAATAGCCGACCGGAATATCGATCGTTCGCATCTGCTCACCGACGATGATCGGATGGTTGGTGCGGTAGTCGTCAGGCATCCCGCCCACGACGACACTGTTGGTATTGGCGCAACCGGCCAACAGGGCGACCGCCAGCGCGATGGCTGCGGTGGAGCGAACCCCAGGCAATACTTGAACTTTCATGTCCCCAAGCCCTCGATCACTTGTAGATGTAGCCGACGACGCCATGGTAGCGACCGGGTCGACGGTCGGTCTCCATCGTTCCGTAGACACGGTTGACGCGGCCCAGGAAAAAGCCCGCGCCATCGCTGGCCGGCGAGAAATTGTCGTCCGGCCGTGCCAGTTCGTTGCGTGCCACGGGCTGTGCCAGGTAAGGCGTCACCAGGATGACCAGCTCCGTTTCGTTGCGCACGAATTCGCGGCTCCGGAAAAGCGTGCCGAGCACTGGCAGGTTCGAGAGGCCGGGCAGGGCGCTCTGGCTGACCCGCATGTTGTCGTTGACCAAGCCGGCGATCATCATGGAGCCGCCCGAAGGCAGTTCCACGGTGGTGTCGGCAAGCCTCTTGCGCAGCGAGAGCAGGTTCTGGCCCGCCACCTCGATGGAACTCTCCGTCGTCGGTTCTGAGACGGAGGTGCGGATCTTGAGGCTGATGCGCCCAGGCGACAGCACCGTCGGCACGAACTCCAGCCCGATGCCGTATTCGATCTGGTTCACGACCGGAATGATGTTCCCGGAATCCGTTGTCTCGCCCACCACGACGTTGAATTCGCCGCCGACGCGGAAAGTGGCCTGTTCGCCGGAGATGGCGGTTAGGGTCGGCTCGGCCAGCGTGCGCATCACGCCGGACTGTTCCATTGCCCTGAGATAGCCGTTCAGGCTGCTGGCGCCCCCGCCTACGGTCCCCTGGCCGGTGAACAGACCCGAAGCATTCTGCATCAGCGTGTTGAACTCGATGCCGTTGGTCTGACCGATGAGATTGATGCCGAGCTGTTTCATGACGTTTCGGCTGACTTCGGCCACCGTCACCTTGAGGGTGACCTGGTCCTCGCCGGCAATTGAAATCAGATTGACGATCCGGCTGTTGCGGCGCTGTCCGTCGGGATTGTTGATGCTGACGCCGCCGCCATCGGTGCCGCCGGCGGTCTGGGCATACTGTCCGGTCGTGGCTTCGCCGCCACTGACGAACAGTTCGGCGAGGCGGGCGGCGTTCTGGGCGTCCTGAGGCGTCCTGACGTGGCCCGTCAGCACGACGTTGTCGTTGACGAGCTCGACGGAGATGTCCGATCCCGGCACAAAACGCTGGAGATGCGACTGGAGACCGGAAACATCGCGTTCGACAACCAGGTCGAGGCTGGCAATCTGCTCGCCATTGGGGCCGAAGACAAAGATGTTCGTCTCGCCGACCTGCTTGCCGAAAAGGTAGATGCGTCGCGACGTGCGGGTCACCGCATCGGCGACCGCGGGATTCGCGACGAGTATATCGTATGCGTCCTGCGGCAGATCGACGACCACCGACTTGTTGAGCCCCAGCATGACGCGCTGGGTGCTTGCCTGGGTCGAGATGATGCTGGCTTCAGCAAATGCCGGCGACGGCAAGGTCGCAAAACCGGCGGCGAGCGCCAGCATGGCGGCTGTCAGCGGCAGGCACGCTCTGGAGAATTTGCTCTTGAGGCTCATAGAATCTTGATTCCCGGTCGTTTTCATCAGCGGGCTCCAATCTCGGAGATTTCACCCGACCGGATCATCCGGACAGTGCCCCGGCGCCCGGACCCGGAGACCAGATAGTCGGCCTCCTCGTCGATCTGCTCGTTGGCGTCCAGCACGGGTCGCAGCGCCAGGGTCAGGCGGTCCGCCATCTGCTGCGCGACCGTGATGATCTCGGCCTGCTGTGAGGTCAGTTCCAAGGTTGCGGTTTCGCCGACGCGGACACGGCGGCCTTCCTCGTCTTCCTGGATGGTCTGGTCGATGGCCAGCACCCGGATGTTGCGCAGGATCGTTTCCGTGATGAAACCCTCCGCGGCACCTGTCTGGGCCCGACGGGTCATGATCACATCGACGCGGTCATCGGGCAGGATGAAGCCGCCGGCCGAGGTGGAGGCCGAGATCTGGGTGGCAACCGCGCGCTTGCCGGAAGGCAGGATGGTTGCCATGAAGCTCTGGCCTTCGCCGATCAGCTTGTCGGGGCGCAGCGGCTCACCCGCATAGAGCTGGACGCGGGCAACGGAATTCTGCAGGCGCTCGAGTGCCTCGGGATCGGCATTCCGTGTCACGAAATATTCCTGGACACCGTCGCGCGGCCATTTCTGCCAGGACAAGGCGTCGGTGAGCGCGGAGCCCATGGTGATGTCCTGGCTGATGACCAGAACTTCGTCAGCCGCTACATTCGACTGGCTGGGCGCCTGCTCCATGACGATTGTCGGCGCCGGAGCGGACGTCATGTTGCGCGCGATAAGTCCCGCGCCGATCGCAGCTATGCCTGCAATGCCGAGAACGATGACCCTTGAGGGTGCCATATGTCCGAACCCCTACGCCTTGAACAATCCAAGTCGAGGGGACCTTGCCCGGCAATCGTCAAATTACGGTTAATGGACCGCTTACGATTGTCGTTAATGTAAAGTTTAAATCAAAGGCTGCGGATCACTCAGCCGGCGACGAAACCCGTCATGGCCCAGACGGCTATCGGGGTGGAGGGATAGACCAGCAGGCCGGCCGCTCCCAGCGCGACGCCATAAGGCACGCCCACCTTGTCGTCGGCGAAATGGCGCAGGAACAGGTTGTTGCCGGTGATCGTCGACAGTGGCGAGCGCCGGTAGATGATGATGAGAATCGTCAGGACGCCGCCGATCATCGCGCCGTAGAAGACATATTGCATCAGCTCCATGCTCATGCCCATCCAGACCGCGGTCGAGGAGAGGAGCTTGGCGTCGCCGCCCCCCATGACGCCTGCGGCGAACAGGGCGAAGGTGATCGACAGCACGAGGCCGCCGGCCGCGAAATGCCAGCCATAGGTGGCCCAGTCCATGCCCGAGATCGGCGCCGCCACGGCGAAGACCGCGACCAGGATGACCGATATCCGGTTGGCGATCGTCATGGAGATCATGTCGGAGACGGCCGCGAAGACCATACAGAATGGAAAGACGACAAAGATCAGCGCTTCAAGCATTTCCGACTCCCAACATGAGCAACGATAGGGACGAAGCCTAGAGGAGCGCGTTTAACCAATGCTGAAGGCAGCCCCCGGAAAACAACGAAGCCGCCCGGAGGCGGCTTCGATAGACGTCTGTCGCTGCAGGCAGCCAGTCTTAGTCGAGCGTTTCCGACAGCTGGTTGGCGATACCGGCGAACTGGTTGTCCAGCGCGGTGCCGAGCAGGCCGGCGCCGGTGACGATGGCAAGCGCGATGAGAGCGGCAATCAGGCCGTATTCGATGGCGGTCGCGCCGGATTCGTCCTTGAGAAACTTTGCGAAGAGCTTGTTCATTTGAGAACTCCTATACATGTGTTTGTCAGCATTCCGGGAACGACCATTGTTGGGATGCTTTTTGTGCCGATCCGATGTTCGTGAAACTAACCGAGGCCCGTTGCGATCGGCTTAATGAACAGCGTTACCGATTTGTTGCTGCGCCCAGCTGGTGGTGCTGGTTAACCGACGCATAATCGGCCGGCGAAAACTTGAAGGGACACCCCGTACAACCATGGGTCCCGGCGGGTTGCAGAAGGCTCTTCCGGGACGCGGGGCGGGCTGCCGTGTCCAAGTCGCCGGGAGATTAACCCGGCATTCACCAGTTTCCTTCACTGTCTCTTGAGGATGCCAGAGCGTTGGAGAATGCACAGATGGGCCGTTCGATCAGGAGACTTGCCGCAATCGCGCTTTCGGGCGTCATGCTGACGGGTCTAGCCGGCACGACGACGGCGCTTGCAGATGCCGGCATCAACATTCTCATGAACCAGGCGAAGATCCTGAAGCTCTCGCGTCCTGCCGATACGATCATCATCGGCAACCCGGAGATCGCCGACGCCTCGGTTCAGGACTCCTCCACCATCGTGCTGACCGGCCGCGGATTCGGCGTCACCAATCTGGTGGTCATCGATACGGACGGCCAGCCACTTCTCGATGAACAGGTGATTGTGTCGCGCGGCACTGCCAATTCGGTGCGCGTCTATCGCCGGTCCGACGTCCAGACGCTCTCCTGCACTCCTTATTGTGAAGGCGCCTTCCGCACCGAGGCCGAACAGGCTTCCGATACGGACATGGGACAGGCCGACTGAGCCGACCGGGCGAAAACGCTACGCCCGCCGCTTCCTGAGCCCTCCTGTCTTGGTTGATGGTCCGTAAAGCCGGACCGCTTAATTGTCGCTACCATCCTCACCGGCCTTCAACCCGTTTGCGCTATCGTCCTCCCCATCAGAAAGGGCAGGGCAACCAACATGTCGCAAGAGGCCACATCTTCCCGTGACAAGCCGGTAGGCTGGCGCCGAGCGCTGCTGCGGCGTTTCGTGCGCAACCGCAAGGGCAGCACTGCTATCGAATTCACGCTGCTGGCGATTCCCTTTTCCATGCTCGTCTTCGCGGTTCTGGAAAGCAGCATCTCGTTTGCCGCCCAGCAGGTCATGGCGAACGCCGCCGACGACATCGCCCGTCAGTTCCGCACCGGCCAGATCAAGGCCGACGATTTCTCCAAGCAGGAAGTGCGCGATCTGATCTGCGGCCGCATGCAGATCGTGGTCAGCCCCGGCTGCCCCGGTCTCGAGGTCGATTTCCGGTCCTATGCGACCTTCGCGCAAGCAGCTCAGGTGCGCGTCAAGTTCGAGAACGACGGCGATCTCGACACCGACGAATTCGATATCCTGCCCGGCGACTCGATGTCCAAGAACATGTTGAGGGTCTTCTACCGCTGGCCTGTCATCACGGATTTCATGCGCAAGTCGATGGCCAATCTGCCCGACGGCAAGACGCTGCATTTCGCCAGCGTCACCTGGCAGAACGAACCTTACGAAGATGAATGAGCGGGCTGGCGAACCGGGCAAGGGGAATGTGACGATGTTCGACGCTTTCATGAGGGGCTGCAGGCGGCTCGGCAAGGACGGGATCCTTCGGCGCCTGCTCGGCGACAGCAAGGGCGTGGCGGCGGTGGAATTCGCCCTGATCGCTCCCGTTCTCCTGTCGCTCTATTTCGTGACGATGGAAGTCGCCCAGGCCATCGAGACCAACAAGAAGATCAGCCGTGTCGCCTCGATGGTGGCCGATCTCGTGACGCAGCAGCAGGCCAACATCAGCCGCCAGGAACTCGATGCCATCCTGGTCATCGGCGAAACCATCCTGATGCCCTACAACCGCAGCGATCCGGTCATCGATGTCACGGCGATCAGGATCACCGATGAGAGCAGCCCCAAGGCCCGGGTCGAGTGGTCGCGACGGCTGTCGAACGGCAGTACCGCCCGCGGCGAGCCTGTCGGCGCCATCGCGGACATTCCCGAGAGCCTTCGCGTCCGCAACAGTTTCCTGATCCGCGTCTCCGGCCAGCTGAACTACCGGCCGGTGATCACCTGGACGGCGGAGCAGAAGGCGAGCCTGGGCCTCCTGGGCGCGTTCGACCAGATCGGCATGAACGAGGTCTATTTTCTGCGGCCGCGCATGACCCACGACATCGCCTGCGACAATTGCTGAGACGCTGCGGCATCCTCCATAACGTTGCCAATCCGGACTGGCGGGCCTAAGCAGGCGGATCGTTGTTTTCCGAGGCTTGTTCGTGCCCAGGGCTTTTCTGTTCGTTCTCGATTCTTTCGGCGTCGGCGGTGCGCGGGACGCCGCGCGTTTCGGCGATGCCGGCGCCGATACCTATGGCCACATACGTCAGGCCTGCGCGCGTGGCGAAGGCGACCGCGCCGGACTGAGATCGGGGCCGCTTCAACTCCCGAACATGCAGGCACTCGGCCTCGACCATGTCTCCGCGCTGGCGCTGGGCGCGCCGATGGACCCACAGCATGGCGCACAGGGCTTCTTTGGCGCAGCCGACGAGACCTCCACTGGCAAGGATACGCCTTCCGGCCACTGGGAGATCGCCGGCCTGCCCGTCTCCTTCGACTGGGGCTATTTCCCGAAGACGGTGCCAGCCTTTCCCGAGGAATTGACACGACAGCTCATCGAAAAGTCGGACATTCCCGGAATCCTGGGCAACTGTCACGCCTCGGGCACGGACATCATCGAGAGGCTTGGCCAGGAGCACATCGAGACCGGCAAGCCGATCTGCTACACCTCCTCGGATTCCGTCCTGCAGATCGCCGCGCACGAACAGCATTTCGGGCTGCAGCGTCTTTATGATGTCTGCGAGACCGCGCGTACCCTCGTGGACGATCTACGGATCGGCCGGGTCATCGCGCGGCCCTTCGTCGGGTCGAGCCCCGCGGACTTCGCCCGTACCTCCAACCGGCGCGATTATGCAGTGCCGCCGCACGAGCCGACGCTGCTGGATCGGCTGGCGGCGCGCGGCAGCCGTGTGTTCGGGGTCGGCAAGATCGCGGATATCTTCGCGCATCGCGGGGTCACCGACATTTCCAAGGCCAGCGACAACATGAAGATGTTCGACGCCGCCCTTGCCGCCATGCAGCGTGGCGGCGACGGCGATCTGGTCTTCGTCAACTTCGTCGATTTCGATTCCCTCTACGGTCACCGGCGCGATGTGGCGGGTTATGCTGCGGCCCTCGAGGCGTTCGACAGGCGGCTGCCCGAGGCCCTGGAACTGCTGGAAGCCGGCGACATGCTGATGCTGACCGGTGATCATGGCTGCGACCCGACCTGGCCGGGGACGGACCACACCCGCGAACGCGTGCCGATCCTTGGCACGGGACCCGGCCTGCGAGCGGGCAGCGTCGGCGTGCGGTCGAGCTTCGCCGATATCGGCGAGACCATTGCCGAGCATCTGGGCCTGCCGCCGGGCCCCCATGGCAACAGCTTCCTTGGCGCCTTGAGACCCGATGCCTGAACTGCCCGAAGTCGAGACGGTGCGCCGCGGGCTGCAGCCGGTCATGGAGGGCGCGACCATAGAGACGGTCGAACAACGTCGGCCCGACCTCCGCTTTCCCTTTCCCGATGGCTTCGTAGATCAGCTCGGGGGCCGAAAGATCCTCTCGGTCGGACGGCGCGCGAAATACCTGCTTTTCCATTTCGATTCACCGGCCGTGCTGATCGCGCATCTGGGCATGTCCGGGTCTTTCCGGATCGAGTTGCCCGAAGCGGCCCTGACGCCCGGCATCTTCCATCACCCGCGCTCCAAGGCGGAAGCCCACGACCATGTGGTGTTTCACCTCAGGACCAGGGCAGGCGGCACGGCCCGGGTGGTCTTCAACGATCCGAGGCGGTTCGGATTCATGTTATTGTTGCAAGCCGACGTGCTCGACACCCACCCATTGCTGGCCGGGCTCGGCGTGGAGCCTACCGGCAATACGCTGGACGGCGCCCTCATCAACACGCTCTTCCTCGGCAAGCGGACTCCTCTCAAGGCCGCACTTCTCGACCAGAGGCTGATCGCCGGCCTCGGCAACATCTATGTCTGCGAGGCGCTGTGGCGGAGCGGGCTGTCGCCGCGGCGGAGCGCGGGCTCCATCACCTCGGCGAGGCGGGCAACGACCCGGCGCACCGAAGCTCTGGCCGACGACATCCGCACAACCATTGCGGAGGCGATCGAAGCCGGCGGGTCATCCCTGCGCGACTACGTCCACGCTGACGGCTCGCTCGGCTATTTCCAGCATTCCTTCAAGGTCTATGCTCGCGGGGGCGAACCATGCGCGCGGGAAGGTTGTGCCGGCACGGTGACCCGCATCGTGCAAGCCGGCCGCTCCACTTTCTATTGCCCGACCTGCCAGCGTTAGATATGCCGCTTGCCGGGTACAGCCCGCTCGCACCTGCTTAGGGGATCACAGCATGGCTTATGATACGATACTCGTCGAAACGCGTGGCAAGGTCGGCCTCATCACCTTGAACCGGCCGAAGGCGCTCAATGCGCTGAATTCCCAGGTGCTGGATGAACTGCTGACGGCGCTTGCCGCCTTCGACGGCGATCCGAAGATCGGTGCCATGGTGATCACCGGGTCCGAGAAGGCATTCGCCGCCGGCGCGGACATCAAGGAGATGTCCTCCAAGTCATATATCGACATGTATATGGAGGACTTCTTCGCGGGCTGGGAAGGCATGACCCGGATCCGCAAGCCAATCATTGCCGCCGTCGCGGGTTACGCGCTGGGTGGCGGCTGTGAGCTGGCGATGATGTGCGATTTCATCATCGCGGCCGAGAATGCCAAGTTCGGCCAGCCCGAAATCACGCTCGGTGTTATGCCCGGCATGGGCGGGTCGCAGCGCCTCACGCGCTTTGTGGGCAAGGCCAAGGCCATGGACATGTGCCTGACTGGCCGCAACATGGATGCGACCGAGGCCGAACGGTCCGGGCTTGTCTCGCGGGTCGTGCCGCCGGGCGAACTCATCGAGGAGACGCTGAAGGCCGCCGCAAGGATCGCGGACTTCTCCCTGCCGGCGGTGATGATGGTCAAGGAATCGGTCAACCGCTCCTATGAAATGACCTTGTCGGAAGGCCTGCGATTCGAGCGCCGCGTCTTTCACTCCATGTTCGCGCTCGACGACCAGAAGGAAGGCATGGCGGCTTTCGCCGCAAAGCGCAGTGCGGAGTTCCGCAACAGGTGAGGCTGCCGGAAATTCCGGGAGGAGTCTCACGCAGCGTTGACGGGTCATGCAAGCTCGACTATAAGCTGCCTCCGACCGAGGCGGCCTTGCGGCTGCCCGTTTGATTTTGTGCCCGTCCAGCGAAGAGCCGGGCAGTTCACGACCAGATAGAGAGACAGAATGGCCAATACATCTTCGGCCAAGAAGGCGACACGCAAGATCGCGCGCCGCACGGCCACCAACAAGAACCGCCGCTCGCGCGTGCGCACCTATGTCCGCAAGGTCGAGGAAGCGTTGGCCAGCGGTGACAAGGCTGCAGCCGAGGCTGCGTTCCTCGTCGCCCAGCCGGAACTGATGCGCGCTGCCGGCAAGGGCGTGATGCACCGCAACACGGCCTCACGCAAAGTCTCGCGCCTGTCGCGTCGCCTGAAGACGCTCAGCGCCTGAACCGTTGCCTACATGAGCTACGATCGAAGCCGGCCGCCACGCGAGCCGGCTTTTTTCTTTGCCGGACAATGGGTTCCGTTGGGGAAGCAGGAGCGGTTCTCACCCGGAAAAGAAGCTTTGCCGGCGCTTGGGCGTGAATCGCTCCGCAGGTTCCCGCAGCGTAAGGGGATGAATGCAAGCACACGCACAAGTTTGTGTTGTATTACAGACACTTGCGGGGGGTGGCCGGGCGGTCGCAATGGCAGCGTCGGCAGAAGTTGGGGACATGAAAGTCAAGCGCTTTTTTTCATATTTTTTTCGTTCGCCGACTGTTCCAGACGCCTGTCGAAGAACGTTTTGATTCGTAACAGATTCATCGTGCGCAGCTGTCCTCGGAAGTCGCGGACCCGTCGCGTCGGCACCCGAGAATCATGAAAATTCCCTTACCGTGGCTTGCCCATCCGGGCTCGGATTCAGTAATCTCCAAATTGTCGAGAGGGCAGGCGTTGTCCTCCGGTTTCACGCCGAAATAGGCAAGCGTTTGCGCGGAAGCGATTCTGCGGAGCGGGGAACTTTGTGCTCTCGACTAGCCCTTATGCGGGCATGCGGCGTCGTCCGGCGTCGTTTCAACGGTGGACCAATGGGTCCGGCGAACCCTTTTGCCTGCGCCAATTGCGGCGCGCGGCTGCAGCCTTCGGGCTGGAGGCGTGGCGGCTTGTATTCGTAATTGAGTGAGGTGCGTCAGACGGCGGGACAATACATTCGAGCGGCAAGGCGCGACGCGGCGATAAGACCGTGCGGGCACAGCAGGAGACGGCAACGGAGCTGCTTTAGCGGCGGTACGAACAGAGACGGGAAGACAATCATGCAAAGCGGTGTTGCGGCGACGGACCTGGCGGGAACCGTCGTAGGGGGCAGAAATTTCAAAGAAACAAGAGAGGGAAAAGCCATGGAGGTGTCTGGCGCACCGGAGGTCGTGTTCGAGCGCGTCAAGATACAGCTGAAGGCCCGCCTGGGGGCCGAGGTCTACTCCAACTGGTTCGGCAGCCTGATGTTGGCCGACTTTTCCAAAAGCGTGGTCAGGCTCTCCGTCCCGACCGCCTTCCTGAAACTCTGGATCAACAATCATTATGCCGGTCTCATCAACGAGCTTTGGAAGAAGGACGATGCAAACGTCCTGAAGGTCGAGATCATCGTGCGCAACGCGACGCGCCCTGCAAGGCCCGTCGTCGACGAGCAGGCCGAAGAGAAGCCGGCCCCGCGTCGCCAGCCGAAACCGACATCGGTCCCAGCCGCCCGCGCGGAGCGCTACAACGTGACCCGTGGCCAGGATGCCGGCTCCAACTCGCCCAGTGTGGTCGGTTCGCCGCTCGACAGCCGCTACACCTTCTCTTCCTTCGTGGAAGGTCCCTCCAACCGCATGGCCTTTGCCGCGGCGCGTGCGGTGGCCGAGCAGGCCGCCAATGCTGTTCGCTTCAACCCGCTCTTCCTTCATGCATCCGTTGGCCTGGGAAAGACGCATCTCCTGCAGGCGATCGCCGACGGCGCCCTGAAGCGCGACCCGTCGGCTCGCGTGTTGTATCTGACGGCTGAATATTTCATGTGGCGCTTCGCCACCGCGATCCGCGACAACAATGCCCTGACCTTCAAGGAGCAACTTCGCGGCATCGACCTGCTGATCATCGACGACATGCAGTTCCTGCAGGGCAAGTCGATCCAGCACGAATTCTGCCATCTCATCAACCTGCTGCTGGACAGCGCGCGCCAGGTGGTGGTGGCTGCCGACCGGCCGCCTTCCGAACTGGAATCGCTGGAGCCTCGTGTGCGTTCGCGCCTCAATGGCGGCGTCGCCCTTGAGATTTCCGCGCCCGATTTCGAAATGCGTCTATCCATGCTGAAGCACCGGCTCGAGGTAGCGCAGGAAGACGATTCCTCGCTTGTCATTGCCGACGATGTGCTGGCCCATGTCGCGCGCACCGTGACCGGCAGCGGCCGCGAATTGGAAGGCGCCTTCAACCAGCTTTTGATCCGCCAGTCCTTCGAGCCGCAGCTCACGGTCGAGCGTATCGAGGAGATCCTCGGCCACATCTACCGCTCGGGCGAGCCCAAGCGGGTGCGCATCGAGGACATCCAGCGGGTGGTGGCGCGTCACTACAACGTGTCCAAGACGGAGCTCCTGTCCAACAGGCGAACGCGCACCATCGTCAAGCCGCGCCAGGTCGCCATGTTCCTGGCCAAGACGATGACCTTGCGCTCGCTGCCCGAGATCGGCCGCCGGTTCGGCGGGCGAGATCACACCACGGTCCTGCACGCCGTGCGCAAGATCGAGGGCCTGTCGCAGGAAGACAACAAGCTGGCCCAGGAGATCGAACTGCTCAAGCGGCTGATCGCCGATCAGCCCTGAAACCCAGCCTTAGCAGCCTCCTGCCGTTTATCCCCAGAACAGCTTGCCGAGGGACGCCTTCAGTCCCTTGGCGGGCTTGCCTTTCGAGGCGATTTACTGTCACCTTGCCCGTCCGCTCTGCCCGGCCGCGCCGGCAATCCTCAGTCCTATCCAGCGAGACATTTTCGCCATGCGCGTGACATTGGAACGCTCCAATCTTCTCAAGTCGCTGAACCACGTGCACCGCGTGGTCGAGCGCCGCAATACGATTCCGATCCTCTCGAACGTGCTTCTGACGGCAGCTGGCGCGAGCCTCGAGATGAAGGCGACCGATCTCGACATGGAAGTGACCGAGGCAACCGCCGCCCAGGTCGACCAGCAGGGCGCGACCACGGTGCCGGCGCATCTGCTCTACGACATCGTGCGCAAGCTCTCGGACGGAACCGAAGTGATGCTGAAGCTGGAGGATGGCGGCGGTTCGATGACCGTGATGTCCGGCCGCTCTTCTTTCCGGCTGCAGTGCCTGCCGCAATCCGATTTCCCGGAACTGACAGCGGGCAGCTTCTCGCACACCTTCCGCGTCGAGTCCGAGGACATGAAGGCGCTGATCGAGAAGACGCAGTTTGCGATCTCGACGGAGGAGACGCGTTATTATCTGAACGGCATCTACCTGCACGCGGTCGAAGCCGACGGCAAGCTGAAGCTGCGCGCCGTGGCGACCGACGGTCACCGTCTGGCGCGAGCCGAGGTGGAGGCACCGGCCGGCTCGGAAGGCATGCCGGGCATCATCATCCCGCGCAAGACGGTGAGCGAGATCCTGAAACTCGTCGACGATCCCGACGTGGCGGTGGCCGTGGAACTGTCGGACACCAAGATCCGGCTGACCATCGGCAGCGTGATCCTGACCTCGAAGCTCATCGACGGGACGTTCCCCGACTACCAGCGTGTCATCCCGACGGGCAACGACCGCCGCCTGATGGTCGACCGGCAGAGCTTTGCCCAGGCCGTCGACCGCGTCTCGACGATCTCGTCGGAGCGGGGCCGCGCGGTGAAGATGTCGCTGGCCGACGGCCTGGTGACCCTGACCGTCAACAACCCGGATTCCGGCAGCGCGACCGAGGAACTGGCCGCTCAATACGATGCCGAGGCGATGGAGATCGGCTTCAACGCGCGCTACCTGCTCGACGTCGCGGGGCAGCTGAGTGGCAAGGAAGCCTGCTTCATGCTGGCCGATTCCGGCTCGCCCACCCTGATCGAGGACGCCGACGACGCGCGCGCGCTCTACGTGCTCATGCCGATGCGGGTGTAGCCCGCGCCGGCCGCGCCGGCGGGCGAAGGACATGCAGCAGCCCAATCCTGACCAGACTTTCATCGGTCGGCTGCAGCTTACCGATTACCGCAACTACGCGGCACTCTCGCTCGACCTCGAGCCGGGCATCGTCGTGCTGGCGGGCGAGAACGGTGCCGGCAAGACCAATCTCCTGGAAGCGGTCTCGCTGCTGTCGCCCGGCCGCGGCCTGCGCCGCGCGCCCTACGAGACGGTGGCGCGCGAAGGGGCGGCCGACGGGTTTGCCATCCACGCGCGGCTGCAAGGACCGTTCGGCGACTGCCAGATCGGTACCGGCACGGTCGGCAATGGCCAGGCATCCGGAGAGGGGGGGCGCAAGGTGCGCGTCAACGGCGTGCCCGCCAAATCGGCCGAGGCGCTGCTCGAATGGCTGCGCGTCGTCTGGCTGGTGCCGTCGATGGACCAGCTCTTTACCGGTGCCGCCGGTGACCGGCGCCGTTTCCTCGACCGCCTCGTGCTGGCCATTGACCCCACGCATGGACGCCGTGCGCTCGATTACGAAAAGGCGATGCGCGGCCGCAACCGGCTCTTGGCCGATCCGCGCGCCGATGCGGCCTGGCTCGACGCCATCGAGGCCCAGATGGCGGAGACCGGGGTGGCGATGGCGGCGGCCCGCCGCGAACTGGTGCGGCTGCTCTCGGCGATGATCGAGCGGCTACCGCCCGACGGCCCCTTTCCGCGCGGCGGCATCATCCTGTCGGGCACGATCGAACAGGGGCTCTCCGAGCGCGCCGCGGTGGATGTCGAGGGGGACTGGCTCGTGGCGATGCGCGAGGGCAGGGGACGCGATCGGGCCGCCGGCCGCACGCTGGAAGGCGTGCATCGCTGCGATCTCGAGGTCACGCACCTGCCCAAGAACATGCCAGCCGGGCTTTCCTCGACCGGCGAGCAGAAGGCGCTTCTGGCCGGCATCGTCATTTCCCATGCACGCCTCGTGGCCGAGACAACCGGCATGTCGCCGATCATGCTGATGGACGAGATCGCCGCCCATCTCGATGCGGAGCGCCGGGCAGCTTTGTTCGATATTCTGATCGATATGGACATCCAGGCATTTCTCACCGGCACCGATGCCGGCCTGTTTTCGGCGCTGGAGGGAAAAGCCCAGTTCCTCGCTGTCGCAACGGGCGGTAGGATCACGTCCTCGTCCTGAGAGGATTTTTCGAGGAATCGACGATGCAGCCATCCGTGCCGTTGAACGACGAGGAACTGGAACGCTACGCGCGCCACATCGTGCTGCCGGAGATCGGCGGTCCCGGGCAGCAGAAGCTCAAGCGCGCCCGGGTGCTTGTCGTCGGCGCGGGCGGGCTGGGCTCGCCCGTGCTTCTGTATCTGGCCGCCGCCGGCGTAGGCACGCTCGGCGTGGTGGATGACGACACCGTCTCGCTTTCCAATCTCCAGCGCCAGATCATCCATGCCACCCGCACCGTCGGAAAGGCGAAAGTGGAGAGCGCGGTGGCAGCACTCGCCGAGGTGAACCCGCATGTGCGCGTAGAGGCGCATCCCATGCGGCTCGATGCCGACAATGTCGATGCGCTGGTCGCGGCCCATGATATCGTCGTCGACGGTTCCGATAATTTCGACACGCGCTATCTGTTGGCCGACGTCTGCCAGCGCCTGAAAAGGCCGCTGGTGGCCGGGGCGCTGGGGCGTTTCGACGGCTCGCTGACCGTCCTGAAGCCCTATGAGAATGAGCCCGACGGGCGGCCGAATCCCTCGCTGCGCGATCTCTTTCCCGAGCCGCCGCCCGCCGGCCTGGTGCCGTCCTGCGCGGAAGCCGGCATCGTCGGCGCGCTCGCCGGCGTCATCGGCACGCTGCAGGCGGTTGAGGTGACAAAACTGATCACCGGCATCGGCGACCCTCTGGTCGGCCGCATCCTGCTCTATGACGCGCTGTCGGCGCGGTTCGACGTGATGCGATACAGGACGCCGGCGCGGAAGGACGGCTGAGGCCGTCGGTGAGCGTCTTCGGTGAGTTCTATCGGCCCTCCGATCGTCGTGCCCGGGAACCCTATCCGAACAGCGCCCTGTGGTTGCGTCGCTGGGCGGCCCAGGTGATGGCCGCCGCCAGCGTCGTCCAGCCTGCCAGGATCAGCACATACCGTTCCGGCAACGCCCGTCCGTCGAGCGCCGCCCAGGCAAGCTCGCCCATGGCACGTGTGGGCGTCCAGACCGAGATCGCGCCCACGACCTCGGGCAACAAGTGGGGCGGCATCCAAAGCCCGCCCAGATAGGCCAGCGGCAGGAAGACCAGATTGGCAAGAGGGACGGCGGCGCGGGCAGAAGAGAGCGACCCGAGTGCCGTGCCCATCAGCGTGGCCGGCAAGGCGCATACCAGCGTGATGCCAGCCAGCCGAGCCCAGGCCGCACCTTCTGTCAGAACCACACCACCGAGAAGCTTTCCAAGGATCAGAACCAGCGCCATCGCCAGCATGGAAAATCCGATGCCTACCACCACCCGCGCAACCCAGGGCGCGAAGGCCGAACCCGGTAAAATGCGTTGCCAGATGGTGAAGGGGTCGGCACGGTCCTGCGCCACGCTCACCCCGAACTGGTAGAAGCCGACCCCGAGCACCGCATAAACGGCGAAGGAAGCCATGGCATAGCCCGCTGCGGGGCCGCTGCCCGCCAACCCGGCGCCAAAGAATGTGTAGAGCATGGCGGGGAACAGCACGGTCGGCACCCAGAATGACGGCTGCCGCCCGAGTATGCGCAGAACGAGGGTGGTTTCAGCAAACAGTTGCCGGGCACTCATGACTGCTCCTCCTGCCCTATGCGGGCGATGATGTCTTTCAGGGCCAGGGGTTCGACCGTCAGGGCCGAAAAGTCGATGCCCTCGGCCACCATGCGGCGCAGGCAGTCGTCGCTGTCGTCGCTCTCGATCAGCCAGCGAATGCCCTGGCGCTGCGCCCGCAGCCAGTCAGGAGGGACCTGGTCCTCAGGCAGGCTGAACCCGATCCGCCGCCCCCGCATGCGCGCGCGGATTTCGGCCAACCTGCCATCCAGCACGGGGCGGCCCTTGTCGATCATGGAGATGCGGTCGCAGACCGCTTCGATCTCGTCCCAATGATGCGACGTCAGGATCAGCGCCCCGCCTTGCGCGACATAGGCGCGGGCGGTGACACGAAACGCCTCCTGCGCCGCGGCATCGAGGCCGGCCGACGGTTCATCCAGGAACACCAGACCCGGTCTGCCCAGAAAGGCCAGCGCCAGGGCGACCCGGCGCACCTCGCCCCCCGAGAAGCCGGCCATCCGCCGGTCCATCAGGGGTTCAAGCCCGAACGCCGCCACCACGTCATCCAGCACCGCGCCGCCGGCGCGCCGTGCGGCGGCATAGGCCAGGATCTCGCGCGGCGACAATTGTTCGGGAAAGCCCGCGGTCTGCGGGGTGACGCCCATCAACGCCCGCGCCGCCGCGCTGCCTGCTTGGTGCCCGAAAATCCGAACCTGCCCGGCGTCGGGTGCGCGAAGCCCCATCAGCATCGAAAGCGCTGTGGATTTGCCCGCCCCGTTCGGGCCCAGCAATCCCAGCGCTTCGGCCCTTTCGAGATGCAACGAAAGGCCGTGAACGGCCTTCACCGCGCCGAAGCTTTTCACGAGCCCCCGGGCTTCGATCGGTCTGTCCATCTCGTTCCCCTGCCTGGTCGCGCCGGACTTCAGCGCAGGAAGAGAAATTACTGCCTCGTTCGCCTCAGAGAAGGGGAGTTTCGCGAATGGCGGGGTTTCCGTGCGCGAAACCCGCCTCATGTCGTTTGGCGCTTCGCGAAATGTCGGAGGATCAGCCGTCCGCCGCCGTGTCCACCACCTCGAAATCGTGTGTCACCGTGGCAGTCTTGGCCATCATGGCGGAGGCGGAGCAGTATTTCTCCACCGAAAGCGAGATGGCGCGTTCGACCTTCTGGCGCGACAGGCCGCGGCCCTTGACGATGAAATGCATGTGGATGCGCGTGAAGACTTTCGGATCGGTCTCGGCGCGGTCGGCGTCGAGTTCGACGATCACGTCTTCCACCGGCTCGCGGCCCTTTTCGAGAATGTGGACGACGTCATAGGCCGAGCAGCCGCCGGTGCCCATCAGCACGAGTTCCATCGGGCTGGGACCTGCCGTTGCTTCGCCCGGCGCGGGCGCCGCGCCGAGGACGATCCGGTGGCCAGATCCGGATTGACCGACGAAGCTGCGCTCGTCGACCCATTTGATGCGTGCTTTCATGGCGTATGCGGTCCGTGACTGTCGTGGGAGGAGGGAAGTGGACGGATCAGGCCCGCAGCGGCAGGACGCGGTCGGGCGGACGGTGGCCGTCGCAGAAGGTGCGGATGTTGATGATCACCTTCTCGCCCATGTCGATGCGGCCTTCCATCGTGGCCGAACCCATATGGGGCAGGATGACGACCTTGCCTTCCCGCGCCAGCCTGGCGAGCTTGGGATTGACCTTCGGTTCGTGCTCGAAGACGTCCAGCCCGGCGCCGCCGAGCTTGTCTTCCTGCAGCATCCGGATCAGCGCATCCTCGTCGATGATGTCGCCGCGCGCGGTGTTCACGATGACCGCGCGAGGCTGAAGCAGCGCGAGACGACGTGCCGACAGGAGATGGAAGGTGGCGGGCGTCGAGGGGCAGTTGACCGAGATGATGTCCATGCGGGCCAGCATCTGGTCGAGGCTGTCCCAGTAGGTCGTTTCCAGCTCTTCCTCGAGCGCCGGCGCGACGCGGGAGCGGTTGTGATAGTGGATCGACAGGCCGAAGGCCTTGGCCCGGCGGGCAACGGCCGTGCCGATGCGCCCCATGCCGACGATGCCCAGGCGCTTTCCCCACAGCCTGCGGCCGAGCATCCATGTCGGCGACCAGCCGGCCCAGGATTCCTCGCTCATGAGGAGATTGGCGCCTTCGACCAGCCGGCGGGGGACGGCCATCATCAGCGCCATGGTCATGTCGGCCGTGTCCTGAGTGAGGACGCCCGGCGTGTTGGTGACGGTGATGCCCCTGGCCGCGGCGGCCTGCACGTCGATGTTGTCGACGCCGTTGCCGTAATTGGCGATCAGCTTGAGCTGGTCGCCCGCCTGTTGGATGAGCGCCTCGTCGATCCTGTCGGTGACCGTGGGCACCAGAACTTCCGCCTCGCGGACGGCGGCCACGAGCTGCGGCTGGGTGAGCGGCACATCCTCGATGTTCAGGCGGGCATCGAACAGCTCCCGCATGCGGGTTTCGACCGGATCCGGCAGCTTGCGCGTGATGACGACGAGTGGACGCTTCCTGCCGGGCATATGGCTCCTCGGGTGAACCGATTGATCTGGTCTCGCGGACAGGTAGCGATACCGCGCCTCCCCCGCGAATGTGTAGCAATCAGCCGCGGCCAAGACAAAGGAAAAGGCAGAAGCAGGGGGTCTGCGGAAGGCCAAGCCGTTTCTTTACGCAACGCTCGCGCCGCGGATCATTAACCATTCCGTTCTTTTTTGTCTGCTACAAGCAGAAGGATTGCGTTGCAGGGGTACGCCCATGACTGATGAACTGCGGCGGGAGGAGCGCCAACGGTGCCATGTGCGGGCCAAGGTCAAGGTCCGCGGCCAGACATATGGCGGCTGGGTTCACGACGTCTCCGCCAAGGGCATGCGGATTTCCACCGACGAGGTGGCGGAAATCTGGACGGGAGACGACATCGAAGTGGACATCGAGGGATTCGGCTCCATCAACGGTAGCGCCCGCTGGCGTGTTCCCGGCCGTGCCGGGATCATGTTCCACGACATGCTTTACGATCGTGACGACAATGATTCGCGATCCGAGGCGCTCAACAGATTTGTCCATTCGGAGTGACCGAACGGGACGATGTTGAGACCTCGTTAACCGGCTTTGGCGAGGATTGGCGCAATATGGTCGCCGGATTCGCGTGGCCGATCGGACAGGAATGATTCCCCGAATGTCATCGCTCCCCCTAGCCTTGCGGCTGATCTGCCTGGTGGCGCTCTGCACCGGTCTGACCGCTGCCGGACCTTCGCTCGGTGTCGCGCATGCCCAGGAGGCACGGCTCGGACCGAGCGGCCTGCCGCTGCCGCGCTTTGTCAGCCTGCGCGCGCCGCGCGCCAATCTGCGTGTGGGCCCCGGCACGGATTATGCGGTCCAGTGGACGTTCGTCAGGTCTGGCGTGCCGCTGGAGATCGTCCAGGAATACGACAACTGGCGCCGTGTCCGCGACGCCGAGGGGGCCGAAGGGTGGATCAACCACTCGCTGCTGTCGGGCAGCCGGACCGCCATAGTTGCGCCGTGGGAGAAGGGCCAGATCCCGGAACTGCCGCTGCGCGCCCAGCCGGAGGAGACCGCCCGCGTCGTGGCGCGGCTCGAGCCCGGCCTGATGGGCGAACTGCGCTCCTGCGACGGGCAGTGGTGTGAGATGGACTTTTCAGGCGTCAGGGGCTGGATTTCGCAGACCCGCATATGGGGCGCCTATCCCGACGAGGCTTACGGAGACTAGGCCCCGTTCAGCGTGCTGCCTTCGGGCGAAGCCGCACAATGATGTCGACATTCGCCACTTCCATGCCTTCCGGCGGTTCCGGCAGGTTGGACACCGTCACGGGGCCATGATCGATGTCCATGATCCGGTTCTCACCCTCGATAAAGAAATGGTGATGATCGGAGGTGTTGGTGTCGAAATAGGTGCGCGCGCTCTCCAGCGCGAGAATGCGCAGCAGGCCGGCATCGGTGAACTGGTGCAGAGTGTTGTAGACGGTCGCCAGCGACACGGCGACGCCAGCGGTCTGGGCCTCTTCGTGTAACTCTTCAGCCGACAAATGCCGGTCGCCCTTGGCAAACAGCAGTTCGGCAAGCGCGACACGCTGGCGTGTCGGGCGCAAGCCGGCATCGCTGACGCGCTGACGTGCGTGCATATCCTGCGCCGGCTCCATGCCTTCCCCGCTTGCCATCTAAGAGTTGTCCCAATCCATGTGCTTGACCTGATACATATATTCCGTACGGCGGCTGCTATCAATAGCGCCAAAGCGGAGCTTGGCACGGGATTGCGGCCAATGTCTGGTTTCCAGCCGCGAACCGACTGTGTTAGGAAGGCGCCGAAGCAGCCTCAGGGCTGCCGCCAAGCATGAGGTAACGGGGAAAGAATGTCAGAACGCAAATCCAGCTTCGATTATGAAGAACTCCTGGCATGCGCCCGCGGAGAGTTGTTCGGGCCGGGGAATGCCCAGCTCCCCGCGCCGCCGATGCTGATGTTCGACCGCATCACCGAGATCAGCGAGACGGGCGGCGAGTTCGACAAGGGCTTCATCCGCGCCGAACTCGACATCAAGCCGGACCTCTGGTTCTTCCCGTGCCATTTCATCGGCAACCCCGTCATGCCTGGCTGCCTCGGCCTCGATGCCATGTGGCAGCTGACCGGCTTCTACCTGGGCTGGCTCGGCGAACAGGGCAAGGGCATGGCGCTGTCGACCGGCGAGGTGAAGTTCAAGGGCATGGTGACGCCTTCGGTCAAGAAGGTCGAATACGGCGTCGACTTCAAACGCGTCATGCGCGGCCGCCTGGTCCTCGGTATTGCCGATGGCTGGCTGAAGGCCGATGGCGAACCCATCTACAAGGCGGTCGATCTGCGGGTCGGACTGGCCAAGCCGGCCGCTGCATGAATCTGCCGGACAAGCAACGAGGGAGTGCCTGATGAGACGCGTGGTCGTCACCGGAATGGGCATCGTGTCGTCGATCGGCAACGATACCGAGGAAGTCACCAGTTCCTTGCGCGACGCGCGCTCGGGCATCAGCTTCTCCGACGTTTTTGCCGAACACGGCTTTCGCTGCCAGGTCTGGGGCAAGCCCAGCCTCGACGCGAGCGAACTGGTCGACCGCCGTGCGATGCGTTTCCTGCACCAGGGCGGCGCCTGGAACCATGTCGCCATGCAGCAGGCCATCGCCGAGGCCGGTCTTGGTCAGGACGACATCACCAACGAGCGCACCGGCATCATTATGGGCTCGGGCGGTCCGTCGACCAAGACCATCGTCGAGGCCGCCGAACTGACGACACGCAACGGAAGCCCCAAGCGGATCGGACCCTTCGCCGTGCCGAAGGCGATGTCGTCGACGGCATCGGCCACGCTGGCGACCTGGTTCAAGATCCACGGCGTCAACTATTCGATATCGTCGGCCTGTTCGACCTCGGCTCACTGCATCGGCAATGCCTATGAACTGATTCAGTGGGGCAAGCAGGACATGGTTTTTGCGGGCGGCCACGAGGATCTCGACTGGACGATGTCGAACCTCTTCGACGCGATGGGCGCTATGTCGTCGAAATTCAATGACCGCGCCGCCGTCGCCTCGCGCGCCTATGACGCCGAACGCGACGGTTTCGTCATCGCCGGCGGTGCAGGCGTGCTGGTTGTCGAGGAACTCGAGCACGCCAAGGCGCGCGGCGCCAACATCCTTGCCGAGATCGTGGGTTACGGCGCCACCTCCGACGGTCACGACATGGTCGCACCGTCCGGCGAGGGTGCGGTGCGCTGCATGCGCCAGGCGCTTGCCACCGTCGACGGCCAGGTCGACTACATCAACACCCACGGCACCTCCACGCCGGTCGGCGACCAGAAGGAGGTCGGCGCCATCCGCGAGGTGTTCGGAGACAAGATCCCTCACATCGCCTCGACAAAGTCGCTCACCGGCCATTCGCTGGGGGCCGCCGGCGTGCAGGAATCGATCTATTCGATCCTGATGATGAACGCCGGCTTCATCGGCGAGAGCGCGCATATCGAAACGATCGATCCGGAGTTCGAGGACATGCCCATCGTGCGCAAGCGCATCGATGACGCCAGGATCGACACCGTACTGTCCAATTCGTTCGGCTTCGGCGGGACCAACGCGACGCTGGTCTTCCAGCGCTACAACGGTTGAGGCGCAGATGTCGGATCTGATGAAGGGTAAGCGCGGCCTGATCATGGGGGTCGCGAACGATCATTCGATTGCCTGGGGGATCGCCAAGAAGCTGCATGCCGAGGGTGCGGAACTCGCCTTCACCTACCAGGGCGATGCCTTCGGCCGCCGCGTCAAGCCTTTGGCGGAGAAGGTCGACGCGCGGCTGGTGCTGCCTTGCGATGTGGAGGACAGCGCCAGCATCGACGCGACCTTCGACAGGCTGCAGGAGGAATGGGGCGAGCTCGACTTTGTTGTCCACGCCATCGGCTTTTCCGACCGCAACGAACTCAAGGGGCTTTACGCGGACACCACGAAGGCCAATTTCGTGCGCACCATGGTGATCTCCTGCTATTCCTTCACCGAAATCGCCCGCAAGGCGGCGGCGATGATGAAGGATGGCGGCAGCATGATCACCATGACCTATGCCGGCTCCACCCGCGTCATGCCCAACTACAACGTGATGGGCGTCGCCAAGGCGGGACTGGAGGCGAGCGTGCGCTACCTCGCCTATGATTACGGTCCGCGCGGAATCCGCGTCAACGGCCTGTCGGCCGGTCCGGTGCGCACACTTGCGGGCGCGGGCATCGCGGATTCGCGGTTCATGTTCGCCCACCAGCAGCGCAATGCGCCGCTGATGCGCAACGTCACCATCGACCAGATCGGTGGCTCCGCGCTCTACCTCCTGTCGGATCTCTCCTCGGGCGTCACCGGCGAGATCCACTATGTGGATTCGGGCTACAACATCGTCTCGATGCCGCGCCTCGATCAGCTGCGCGATCCCGATACGGGCAAATAGGTCGAATTGTCCCCTATTGGTTGAACCTGATCTTAAGACAATCGCGCCATTTTCCTCCATGATCGAGGAAATTCCCTATGGAAGCAGTCTCCAGCCCGGCGCGTACCCAGACATTTCGTCTCGTGACGATCGCTGCCTCCGGCGTCGGCAGTTTCATCCTGGCATTGTGGGCGCTGCGCAGCGGTTTCGGCGGCCAGATCGGCGGCCTGCCGGCTGAGATCATCGGCGCCATGGTGGCGGCGCTCTGCGCGCTGGCGGCGTCCCTTGCCGCCATGTCCTTCTTTGCCGGTATCGACGAATCCGAGCACTACGTCTTCCAGGAAACGCAGGTCGACAAGCTGACGGGCCTGAATACCCGCACGGCGATCGTCGGCAAGACCGCCGAGGCCGCGGCGCGCACGCTGCGCGACGGCCAGCCCGTCTTCCTGCTCGATATCGATATCGACCGGATGAAACACATCAACGATACGATCGGCTTCGGCCAGGGCGACCAGCTGATCCGCTGTTTCGCGAAGCGACTGATCGAAAATCTGCCGCAGACGGCCGAAGTCGGCCGCATCGGCGCCGGCGAATTTGTCGTTCTTCTGCCGGATGACGCGGGGGGGGCGAGCTTCGAACGGTTTCTCGATCGCCTGATGGTGAGGCTCATGGAGCCTTATCAGCTTCCCTCGCATCTTCAGTCGGTGAGCGTGTCGATGGGCATCGTGGCGATGCCGCTCGACGGACAGGATCCGATCGGTCTGCTGCGACACTCCAACCTAGCGCTTCAGAACGCGAGGGCCAATGGCCTCGGCAACTGGTCGTTCTATTCCGACGAGATGGGCAAGGTCGCCGGACACCGTCACTGGATCGAGTCCGAACTTCACATCGCCTTCGAACGCGGCGATTTCGACGTCCACTACCAGCCGCAGCTCAACCTGTCGAAGGGCGACACCATCGGTTATGAGGCGCTGATTCGCTGGAAGCATCCGCAGCGCGGCCTGATTCCGCCGACGGAGTTCATCCCCGTTGCCGAGGAAACGGGCATGATCACGCCGATCGGCGACTGGGTCCTGCGCCGCGCCTGTACCGACGCCAGCCATCTGCCGGGCGATTGCGTCGTGGCCGTCAACATTTCGCCGGTTCAGTTCGGCTCGCGGGATTTCGTGCAGCGTGTGCGCCAGATCGTCAGCGAAACCGGCATCGATCTAGCTCGCCTCGAACTCGAAGTGACCGAAACCGCCATGATGCAGGATCGCCAGCGTGCGGCTGCGATTCTCTGCGAACTGGGCGACATGGGCATTTCCGTCGCGGTAGACGATTTCGGGACCGGCTATTCCAATCTGAGCTATCTCATCGATTTCCGCTTCAAGAAGCTCAAGATCGACCGATCATTCGTCGCGCGTATGGAGACCGACAACAGTTCGGGCGCCGTGGTGTCCACCATTGTCGGCCTCTCCCGGGCACTGGGTGTTCGCACCATCGCCGAGGGTGTCGAAACCGAAGGCCAGGCCACGCTACTGCGCGCGGCGGGCTGCGACGTGGTTCAGGGCTTCCTGTTCGGCAGGCCTCAGCCCCTGGACCTCGCGACGATCAGGTCCATCAAGGATGATCAGACCGCGCAAGCCGAGCGTCCGATCGAACTCGCTTCCATGCCCCGGGCGTCGACGCTCAACTGAGAACTTATCAACGCGTGGCGACCAAAACCTTGAACCCCTGGTCGCGCGCACATTCCTCGAATCGCGCAAACCGCGCCGTCAGGAAGCGCTCGTAAGGGAGCGCCACATTGGCCACCATGTACAGGCGGCCGCCCTTGCGCAGGCCCTTGGCCGCCGCCTCGATCATGGCGAGCCCAAGGGCGGGATCGGCACCATGCCCGACGGCATGGAAAGGCGGGTTCATCACCATGAGATTGTATTGCCGCTCCAGCGGCTCGGCCGTCACGTCACGCCAGAACACCTCGACGCGAACGCCCTCGGGCACCGATGCAAGATTGGCGCGGGCCGCCTCGCAGGAGGCAAAGTCGGCTTCGTAGAGATGCAGGGCAAGGTCGCCGGCTTTGCGTGACAGCAGTTCGGCGGAGAGATAACCCCAGCCCGCGCCGATATCCGCGATGGTGCCCTTGACGTTCTGGGGCATCTGAGACGCAAGAAGCCGTGACCCAACGTCGATGCGGCCATGAGAGAACATGCCGGGCGCGGTCCTGAAACGGTCGTTGATCACCGCCACCGCGTCTTCGGGTTCCGGCAGCGGCGCGGCTGGCTTGTCGAACCAGAAGACCATGCCGTGATGTTTCGAGAGATGACCGCCGAGGGGAACAACCCCGGCCGTTCGACGGCGCAAGCTGTCGCCGCCATTCTTCTTCGAGGCAGCGACAACGACCAGCCCGCCCTCGCGCAACCTTGCCGCCGCTTCCCGCATCCAGATTTCGTTCTGGCCCCGGTGACGTCCGGCGAGGACGAGAGCGACATCGTATCCGTCCCCCTCGAACTGCGGGAAGACATCAAGGCCGCGCTTTTCGAGCTCGAGAAAGGCCGGCCGGAACCCCTGGACGATGGTGAGCCTTGCCGAGAAGCCTTCGGGAAGGCGGAACTCCGGATCGGCCCCGATGAACAGGACGCGGCTGCTCGCATCCGGCATGTCGAGATGAACAGCTTCGAACGGGTGGAAAAGTGTTTTCCAGCTCTCGTCCTGCATCAGAAGGTCCAACCGTTGCGCTGCGGTATCCCTGCGCTCACGCCGCGAGCCTCAGCGCCAGCTCGCCCCAGCGTTTCAGGTAGATCCTGAGCCAGGGGGTGTAGCTGTTGGGGGATGTCTCGATGTCGGCGGCGAGCTCGTCGAGCGTTGCCCAGCGTAGTTCCGCCACTTCCGCCCGGTCGAAGCCGAGGGGTAGCGCGGCGTTGGCGAGCCGGCCCTCGAAGACGTGCACGATTTCATGCTCGATCAGGCCATGGCCGACCTCGGCCCGGTATTCCACGATGGCGCGGTGGGTCAGCGGCAGCGAGATGCCGAGCTCTTCGCCAAGCCGCCGGTGCGCGGCAGCCTCGACGCTTTCGCCCCAATGCGGGTGCGTGCAGCAGGAATTGGCCCACTGGCCGGGCGAGTGATACTTGCAGTCGGCGCGGCGCTGCAGGAGCAGCCTGTCGCCGTTGAAGACGAAGGCCGAGATCGCCAGGTG